>JACRYO010002320.1_pt1 | contig 48343 bp, 44 predicted proteins | sample 8023221 | NCBI WGS metagenome assembly JACRYO01 (sample SAMN15823180, study PRJNA655841) | gut metagenome | isolation source: fecal sample D85 from dog with diarrhoea from SPCA | host: Canis lupus familiaris | place: South Africa: Mmabatho, Mahikeng | collected 2019-09 | reverse complement strand
ATTTAAATGAATGAAATATTGCCATCATTTTCTTAAAATATGTATAAAGTAGGGATAAGATGAACGAATTACTAAAAAAATATTTTGGCTATGACGAATTTCGCCCAGGGCAAAGGGAAATCATTCAAAAAGTGATGGAACATGAAGATGTGCTGGGTATCATGCCGACAGGAAGTGGGAAATCGGTGTGCTATCAGTTGCCAGCGTTGATGCTAGATGGTTTGACGATCGTCGTTTCACCCTTGATATCCCTCATGAAAGATCAAGTAGATGCGGCTAACCAGTTAGGGATAGCTGCAACATTTATCAATAGTTCGTTGAATGGCTATGAAACAGCAAGACGTTTCCAAGAACTTGAACAGAGGGAGATCCAGTTGCTCTATGTTGCACCTGAACGCTTTATCATGCCAGATTTCATTCGTTCGATGCAACATTGGAATGTCCAACTGCTTGCCATTGATGAAGCACATTGTATTTCCCAATGGGGGCATGATTTCCGTCCAAGTTACCTTCAAATGGCAGAAAAGTTGAATGAGTTGATCCAACGGCCAATCATTGTTGCATTAACAGCAACTGCAACGATAGCTGTAGCCGAAGACATCAAAAGACTTTTAAAGATTCCGGTCAAAAATCATATCCAAACCGGGTTTGCTCGCGAAAATCTACGGTTGCAAGTAATCAAGGATCAAAAAAAAGAACAATATTTGGTCGAATATCTGCGTATGAATCAGAAACAATCCGGCATCATCTATGCGGCAACACGCAAAGAAGTTGACCGTATCTATCATTTATTAAAAAAGTTTGGTTTCAATGCTGGTAGGTATCATGGTGGCATGAGTGAACGGGAACGAACGAAAATGCAAGAAGCTTTTCTGTACGACCGCGTAGAGTTATTGGTGGCTACCAATGCTTTTGGAATGGGGATCAATAAAAGCAATATCCGCTTTGTCATCCATTATCAAATACCAGGTTCTTTGGAGGCTTATTATCAAGAAGCAGGTAGAGCGGGAAGAGATGGTCTTCTAAGTGATGCTATCTTGTTATTTGCACCGCAAGATATCCAGATCCAGAAATTTTTTATCCAGCAATCACAACGGGAAGATTCTCAAAAGCAAAAAGAATATGAAAAATTAAAAGCTATGACCGAGTATGTCTACATTGAGGATTGTTTGCAGCAATATATCTTAGCTTATTTTGGAGAAGATGGTGTACCTTGCGAGCGTTGCGGTAACTGTTTAGATGATCGAGAGTTGATCGATGTTACGAAGGAAACACAGATGGTTTTATCTTGTATCAAACGAATGGGCGAAAACTATGGGAAGCAGATGTTGATGAAAGTGTTAGCTGGATCGAAGGAGCAAAAAGTGAAAAACTTCGGATTTGATCGACTTTCTACGTACGGTTTATTAAAGAAATACGCGCAAAAAGATATCTTGCAGCTGATCGAATTCCTTATCTCTGGTGGTTACTTGCTCTCTGTGAGTGGAGAGTACCCCGTTTTGAAGGTCACAGAGTCAGGTATCGCTGTTCTTACTGGAAAAAAACAAGTATTTAAGAAAGAACCAAAGAAAGTAGTTCAACTTTCAGATGAAGCTGCAGACAGTCTGTTTGAAGCATTACGAGAACTGCGAACAGACTTAGCTTCTGAAGCTGGTGTTCCGCCATATGTCGTTTTTTCTGATTCGACGTTAAAAGAAATGAGCCAACAAAGACCACAAAACCGACTGGCATTTCTGCAAATAAAAGGTGTCGGTCAAAGTAAATTAGATAAATACGGAGAAGCATTCCTAGCCGTTATCAAAGAAGCACAAAGCGAAAAATGAAAAGTGCGTCCATCGTGCAAAACAAAAGGATAAAAAAAGGGAAAATCACCTTACGAAAACCGTGATTTTTCCCCGTTGGATTTTTAAGTATGTTATAATAAATAAACTTAGAATGGGGGTAGGCGTAGATGGATTCTCTGTCAAATGAATTTGCAGTCCAAGTATTGAAAGATGAAGCTGAACGGATCAAACGCTTGATCAAAAATCAAAAAAACAGCTTATGTATCTCGCAATGTAAAGCTTTTGAAGAAGTAGTGGATACGCAAATGTATGGATTCTCACAACAAGTCAATTTTGCGATACGTGTGGGGATAGTCGAAAAAACAGAAGGTCAGCTATTGCTGAGTGAATTAGAGCGTGAACTGAACCATTTATATAGTGAAGTTTACCAAGAAAATTATGATAAAAAAGAAATTGGCAAGGAGGAGTAAACTTGCCTAAGAAAGTTAAAAAAAGGCATTTATTAGACTATAGCATATTGATCCCATATTTGATTCTATGTGTATTGGGATTGATCATGGTCTATAGTTCGTCATCATATTTATTAATGGAAAACGGGACAAGCCCTTCCGCATCATTTTTTAATCAAAGTATTTTTTGGGTCCTGAGTCTAATTGTAATCGGGCTGCTTTACAAAATGAAAACCGATGTTTTGAAGAATCAGCGGTTGATCATGGCAGCAATCGCTGTGCTGACGATTTTACTTTTGATCGTTTTATTTTTTGGTAAAGAGATCAATGGTGCAAAAGGATGGATTCAGATCGCTGGATTTACGATCCAACCTGCAGAGTATTTAAAGATCATCGCAATCTGGTATTTGTCTTGGACTCTTTCCAAACGACAATACAGCATCCAAAAAGATTTTATCGGCACGGTCAAACGACCTCTTGCTTTGGTATTGGTATTGACGGCTATCGTTGCAATCTTGCCCGATTTTGGGAACGCAACTGTCATCTTTTTGATTACGTTGGTTTTGCTTTTAGCAAGTGGTATCAACTATGTATATACATTGATCGTTGGATTTGGTGGAGTTGGTTTAAGTGTGTTTACTATCTGGCTAGTCAATATCACTCACGGGAAATTTCTTCCTGAACGATTGCAATATATCTATAATCGTTTTGCTATTTTTCAGAATCCTTTTTCCGATGAACTCAATAGAGGGCACCAAATGGTCAACGGCTATTATGCGATGTTCAACGGCGGTCTATTTGGCCGAGGATTAGGGAATAGTATCCAGAAAAAAGGCTTCTTACAAGAAGCACAAACCGATTTCATCTACGCGATCGTAGTAGAAGAACTAGGTGTTATCATGGGGATCCTGATCCTTGCTCTACTATTCTTTATGATCACTCGGATCATTTTAGTAGGGACGCGTTCAAAAGATCCATTCAATTCATTATTGTGTATCGGGATCGGAGCAATGTTCTTAGTTCAAGTGTTCGTAAACCTTGGAGGGATCACTGGTGTTATCCCATTGACAGGTATTACTTTCCCATTTTTGAGTCAGGGCGGTTCTAGTCTCTTGATGCTCTCGATCTGTATTGGTTTTGTATTGAATATCAGTGCAGATGAGAAAAGAAAAAGCTTAGGTTTATACTAAAAAAGATGTAGGAGTGGTTCGATGGAAAAAGTTTTAGTTGCTAACAGAGGAGAGATTGCGGTACGTGTGTTCCGTGCTTGCACAGAATTAGGAATTAAAACTGTTGGTATCTACGCTGAAGAAGATGAGTATTCAGTGCACCGGTTCAAAGCAGATGAAGCATATTTGATTGGACAAGGGAAAAAACCGATCGATGCGTATTTAGATATTGAAGGGATCATCTCGATTGCAAAACAATGCGGAGCAGATGCTATTCATCCAGGATATGGATTACTATCTGAAAATTTAGGTTTTGCACAACGTTGTAAAGAAGAGGGGATCACTTTTGTCGGTCCCGATTTACATCATCTTGATATTTTTGGAGATAAAATCAAAGCAAAAGCAGCAGCGATCGAAGCTGGGATCGCATCGATTCCTGGAACAGATGGCCCGATTGCGAGTGTAGAAGAAGCACTAGATTTTGGCGAACGCTATGGTTATCCAATCATGATCAAAGCAGCTTTAGGTGGTGGCGGACGTGGGATGCGTGTCGCTCATGATGAAAAAAGCGCTCGAGAAGGATATGAACGTGCAAAAAGCGAAGCAAAAGCAGCGTTTGGTAGCGATGAAGTCTATGTAGAAAAATATATAGCGAACCCTAAGCATATCGAAGTCCAAATCCTTGGAGATAAGCATGGCAATGTGATCCATTTATTTGAAAGAGATTGTTCTGTTCAAAGACGCCACCAAAAAGTTGTAGAAGTCGCACCTTGTGTGTCCATGAACGAAGAACAGCGTCAGCGGATCTGTGAAGCTGCTGTCCAATTGATGAAACATGTGGGCTATGTCAATGCTGGAACAGTCGAGTTTTTGGTTGAAGGAGACGATTTTTACTTTATCGAAGTCAATCCTCGAGTGCAAGTAGAGCATACGATCACTGAAATGATCACAGATGTCGATATTGTAACGACACAATTATTGATTGCACAAGGAAAAGATCTGCACAAAGAAATCGGTTTGCCAGAACAATCAGGGATCAAGCTTAATGGTTCGGCGATCCAGTGCCGAATCACGACAGAAGACCCGTTGAATCATTTTCTTCCTGACACAGGGAAAATCGATACTTACCGTTCTCCAGGTGGATTCGGCGTCCGTTTAGATGTCGGGAATGCTTATTCTGGTTATGTCGTTACTCCTTATTTTGACTCTTTATTAGTTAAAGTTTGTACGCATGCAGCTGATTTTGACACTGCGATCCAAAAAATGACACGTTGTCTGAAAGAATTTCGGATTCGTGGAGTAAAAACCAACATTCCATTTATGTTAAACGTTATTTCTCATCCTGTGTTCCAATCCGGTAATGCAAAAACAACGTTTATTGATAATACAAAAGAACTATTTGAATTTCCACGTTTGAGAGACCGTGGCAATAAAACTATGAAATACATCGGTGAAATCACTGTCAATGGCTTCCCAGGAATCAAAAAAGGGGAAAAACCATTCTATGATAAACCACGTCTACCTAAAAAACTGATCACTCGGGATGAGTATCTCACTGCGAAAAATGTTTTAGATAATGAGGGGGCTGATGGATTAGTCCAGTGGATCAAGAACCAAGAAAATCTGCTACTGACTGATACGACCTTTAGAGATGCGCATCAAAGTTTATTGGCAACTAGAGTACGGACAAAAGATTTCAAAGAAGTTGCCCGTTTAACAGGAGAGGGACTTCCAGAACTTTTCTCAAGTGAGATGTGGGGAGGCGCTACTTTTGATGTGGCCTATCGTTTCTTGAATGAAGACCCATGGCAAAGACTAAGAAAAATCCGTTCCTTGATGCCTAACACTTTATTGCAGATGCTGTTCAGAGGATCGAATGCAGTAGGATACTCGAATTATCCAGATAACGTGTTAGTGGAATTTGTGAAAGAAGCGGCGGCACAAGGAATTGATGTCTTCCGGATTTTTGACAGCTTGAACTGGACACCTCAAATGGAAAAAAGTATTCAAGCAGTCCGAGATACAGGGAAAATCGCAGAAGCCGCAATCTGCTATACTGGCGATATCAACGATCCAAGTCGCGCAAAATACAATGTGCAATATTATAAAGATATGGCAAAAGAGCTTGAACAACTAGGGGCGCATATCATAGCAATCAAAGATATGGCTGGATTATTAAAACCTCAGGCAGCCTATCGTTTGATTAGTGAATTGAAAGAAACAACTGATTTACCGATCCATTTGCATACACATGATACTAGCGGAAATGGAATCATCACCTATTCAGCAGCAACCAAAGCTGGGGTGGACATTGTCGACGTAGCCATGAGTGCGATGAGTGGAAATACGAGTCAACCGAGCATGAGCAGTTTATATTATGCGTTAGTCAATGGTCCTCGCTTACCTGAGATCAATATCCAAAATGCACAACAATTGAACCATTATTGGGAAGATGTACGCATGTACTATAAACCATTTGAAAATGGGTTGAACGCCCCTGAAACAGAAGTCTATATGCACGAAATGCCAGGGGGACAATATTCAAATCTCCAACAACAGGCAAAAGCAGTCGGTCTAGGACACAAATGGGATGAAATCAAACAGATGTATCACACAGTCAATTTAATGTTTGGTGACATCGTTAAAGTAACACCGTCATCAAAAGTGGTGGGGGATATGGCGTTATTCATGGTCCAAAATGATTTGACGGAAGACGATATCTATGAAAAAGGAGACATCTTGAGTTTCCCAGAATCAGTTGTCACTTTCTTCCAAGGTGAGTTGGGACAACCAGTTGGCGGATTCCCTGAAAAATTACAAAAGATCATTTTGAAAGGAAGACCTGCAATCAATGTCCGTCCAGGTGCTTTAGCTGAACCAGTCGACTTTGAACAAGTCAAAAATGAGTTAGCTGAAAAAATCGGTTATGAGCCTAAAAATGAAGAAGTTTTGAGCTATTTGATGTATCCTCAAGTCTTTTTAGATTATCAAAAAGCATACAATCAATTTGGCGATGTGACTTTATTAGATACACCAACGTTCTTCCAAGGGATTCGCTTGGGTGAAACAGTGAATGTCCAAATCGAAAGAGGAAAAATCTTGATCATTCGGTTGGATGAGATCGGTGAACCAGATATTGAAGGAAATCGCGTGTTGTTCTTCAATCTGAATGGTCAACGCCGCGAAATACTGATCAAGGATACTTCGATCATCAGTTCAGTTCAAACACGTTTGAAAGCTGAACCAACGAATCGCGAACAAATCGGGGCAACGATGTCAGGTTCTGTGCTAGAAGTGTTAGTGAAAAAAGGCGATAAAGTGAAAAAAGGTGACACTTTGATGATCACAGAAGCGATGAAGATGGAAACGGCGATCGAAGCCCGTTTTGACGGAGAAATTGCCCATATCTATGTGGCAAACGGTGATTCGATTGCGTCAGGTGACCTCTTGATCGAAGTGACTGAAAAATAAAGGTGGTGGGTCAGCATGAAACGGCTAGGATTATTTATCTTGATATTGCTATCAGTGATCGTCGCATTCTACATGCAGCCGGTATTGTTCCCACCCGTGCTAGAGGCAAAAAAAAGCCAAGAACAACAGACACAAAACCAGATGACGACGTGGAAATACCAGGAGCTTAAAGCAACTGGTTTTTCCACCTATATCGGAAAGCCAATCGAAGAGTTAGAACAGCATTTTGGAAAACCATATGATCGCTTAACTTCTGGATTTGGCTTTGAAACTAGATACTATCAGGATACCCAAGGACAATGGTCTTTCGAAGCAAATATCCAAGATGATAAAGTAGAAGCCGTCAAAGTATTAAAAGCAGATCATGAAACGATCGCACCTTTTACGCTTGGTATGACGATGCAAGATTTAACGGATATCACGACCATTTATACAAATTTCACATTTGAGTATCAAGATACAGAAGTCGGTATTGAGCTGATGGAAGAGGATATGAATTATCGACCACTGCTCGCCTTTGACAATCAGACTTTTGGTATTTTGTTTTTTGATCAAAGTACAGGTGATTTGTTCTCAGTAGTATATTTGAGTAAAGATAGTTTACTCAAATTGTTGCCTTATCAAGTGTTTGGTGAAGGGTTACCTCATTATCAATTAGAGGATGATGCAGATTGGGAAGAAATCAATCAAGCAAAGGAAAATAAAAGTTTTATTTTGTTGAATTCTTTGAGAAAACAAGATGATTTACCACTCTATCGAAGAAACATCAATTTTTCCGATAAAACGAATTTATTACTACACGATTATTTGAAAAAGCCAGAAGAATTTCTTTCAGAAGATCGGTTAGCAGAATGGAAGCAAACATTGGGTAGTGCAAAAACGGCTACAAAATTCACCCTAGCCAAAGACGAACTGGATAAGTTAACAGGAAAAGGCAAATTACAGCATGTCAATGGTGTATTTACTCACCCTGTCATCGATCCAACGTTCACTTTTTTATTTTTGTATAGCGATCCATACTATCATGATCGTTTCTTGCTTGATTCCCCTGATCAGTTAGGAATTGCTTTTTCTAAAGAAAATATGATAGTCTTGATGCAAGAAGAAGTTGAGGAGAGTAGCGATAGCAGTGATAATCAATGAAGAATTATTTGTTTTAGAAGATCAATGTAAACGTTTGGCGAAATGTATCATTGAAAGTCATACAATGAGCGAATACATGAAAACAAAAAAACAGATGGAGCAATCGGAAGAAGTTGCGAAGTTAAAAGCTGATTTCTTCAAAAAAAAAGAAGACTATGAAAAGATTGCGCCCTACAAAGAGTGCGCACCAGGGTACAAAGAAACGTATTTGGCTGTTAGAAAAGCCAAAAGACAACTTGATTTGAATGACTCAGTCGCCGCCTTTCGGATACAAGAAACCCAACTTCAAAATATACTCGATGAAATCAGTCGAGAGCTTGCACAAGCTGTTTCTTCGGAGATCAAGATCGATGCAGGCAATCCTTTCTTTGAAAAAGGAAGACATGCTGGATGTGGAGGAAACTGTCATGGAAACAGAAAACAATCAATTTGAAATAACGAAGCGACGTGGACTGATCGTCTGGGTCTATAGCCTGAAACAACTAAAGAATCTCAAGAAGTTTGGCTTGCTTCATTATGTTTCAAGGAAAATGAAATACGTGGTCATCTATTTGAACGAAGAAACATTCGATCAAACAGAAGAACGAATCAAAAAATTACATTTTGTACGCAATGTAGAGCGCTCATACCGCCCAGATATTGAAATGAATTTTGCAGAAAAAATCGGATCAAAAGCACAAGTGAAAGATGATGGGTTCGAAGTAGAAGAAGCCAATACCAAAATTCGCTTGGCAGACCATGTATTCTAATTTTCTATATGAATAAAAGGTTCTAAGTCAAATAGTGTTGTTTTGAATTAAATCATGGAAAGGAGACGTTTCGGCGTTTCCTTTTTTGTGTAATTAAATGATCTCGTAAAGATTTTGTTGGATCAGAATTCTCTTTCTAAGATGACAAAACGTTCTAAAGCCAAATGCGATTCTTTTGATGACTTTGATCAAGTTGTTTTTACCTTCCAGTTTGCCGTTAGAAAAAGAAATGTTCGAATCTTTAATATTTAGTAGTTGTTTGATCATTTTGTCTATGCTTTTTTCTTTCATTTTGATATTCTTATTAGTGGACATTTGTTTTTCCTACTATGATTGGGTTCAGCGATTTAATTACAGGACAACCAGATGTCTTTTTGTTATAAAAAAATAATTGGCGTTCCTACTCCTAAGAGTAACAACTCCGAATATTATAGAACCTTTATTTTGTCATGATTTAATCATACTAGGGAACGATATGTTTTTTTAATATCTAAAATGAACAATGGGGCTGATGAATCAAAATTGATTCTTCAGTCCCATAAATTATAGAACCCCTTTTTTGAGTGTCCACACGTAAATTTGATTCATAGATACAATGCAACACTGTCTTTTAATCAGTCAAAATAAGTGGTGGATCATCTTCAGCAAAAATAGATCAGGTAGATGAAACAAGTGTTATTATTTGTGTAGTTAACAAAATTTAAGGATAATAATAGTGGATGTATTGTTACTTTTTTCCACAAACAATTGAACAACTCAGTAATTAGAAAGGTAAAGGTGTAATTACAATGAAAAAGTTTGTCTATTCTATGATGTTATTCAGTTTGTTAGGTAATTTTTTCACACCCATCGTTGCAACAGCGATGGAAAACGGAGAAGGAGTATCTACTACTGCAAGTGAAAAAACCATAAATTCTACATCAGGTGATACCCCAAAAACACTGCAGACAGAATCTGTTCCTCCTACTAAAGAGTCATCAAGTACTGAAGAAAGTATTCCCGTCGAGAATCACCTTCAGTTTGATCAAGCAAGTGAGTTTGTTGGTACAGCTGAGAAGAATGAATTAGCATTGAATTTAGTCGGAAATATCACTAGTTCTACTGAAAACAATCAAGCAATCACTTTTGAAATGGCTAAGTTATTTGTATTGAAAGATGCCAAAGATGAAGAGAAGAATATCCTGAATGACCAAAAAGAAATAATCGGAAAGTATACGGTTGATACAACGAAAAATGGTACCCAATTTACATTAGATTTTAATAAACTAAGTAAAGGCGATAACCGTTTCCGGCTTGTTTTACTAGGGACGAATACACGCGGACCAAATCGAACGGTTGATTTTTATCAAAAAGATAAAAAAATATTTCAATTAAACTTGCCAAAAGAAACAGAGTCTACTACACAGACAATCGAAACCAAAGAAACGTCAACCGAGAATAGTCAATCTGACACTCAAACAACGGCAACCACTGAACGGACTAAAAACGCAAGTAGTAATCAAAGTAAGAATGTGAATAAAGCAGTCCTTTCACCCGAAACAAAGAGTGAAGATGCTGGAGCAACACAGGATTCTAAACAAATGGATGAATTATTTGAGAAGTATGCTCCTGGTGACAACTTCGTGAAAAAAATTAAATTGACAACTGAGACTAACCCAGCAACGATCGATTCAGTCGTTGTGTTTCAATTGGACTTTGAGATTCCTGATACTGTCCGAACTGAAATGATGCCTGGTGATTATTACGAGATGGATTTTCCACAAGGATTAGAAATCAGGGACCCTTCACCAAAAGGAGATTTACTGGATAAGAATAAAAATAGCTATGGTACTTACGAGTTTGATGCAAATACGCAAAAATTGCGTATTGTTTTTACGAAACAAGACAATATGGAGTTTTTGCCAGCCAGCAGTGGTTCAGTTTCAGCTGATGTACATTTTGATAAAAAGAAAATCACTCAACCAGGCGAGACAACGATCACTTATCCGAGTAAAACGAATATCCCACCTGCTACTTTCATAATAAAACCATCTAGTGGAGCCTCTCTTAGTAAAGCAGGTCATCCAGATAGAGTAAATAGTCCAGATAAAGTGATTTGGGATATAGACTTCAACAAAGATTATAGCGACTTATCTAAGCCATTGATACGTGAACATTTTCCTGATCAACTGGTATTTGATAAACAGGAGAAAGGCGCAGTTTCTGTTTATCCGTTGAATCTGGATTTTGATGGAAACGTGGTGGGAGTAGACACGATACCTCTTGATCCAAAACAATATACAGTAGAGAATGATGGCTCGATTCAATTCAATATGGCTATCCAACAACCTTACCGCATCGTTTATACTACAACGATCAAAGATTCAGTAAAACCCAGTGACGGTGGAAAGCTAACAATAGGAAACAACGTGGAATTAATTACAGATACAACGAATCTACAAGCTTCGGCTTCTGTCGACCTTACTTATGAAAAAGCATTAGAAAAAGTTAAAACTGATTATGATCCTGTCGAACAAGTCTATAGTTGGCTGATTCGTTACAACTATGGTCAAAAAGAATTAACAGCTGACAATGTGATCTCAGACACGTATTCGGCAAATATGGATGTCGATCCAGATAGCTTTGCTATTTACCAGGTCAATTTTGACAGTGATGGTACTCCAGTCAATGGCGCACCAATTGATCCGAGTGCTTATACAATTGACACGACCAATAATCCATTTAAAGTGACATTTAAAAATAATGTACAGGCTGAAAAAGCAATCAATATCACCTACAAAACAAAGGTCAATAAAATCGTCACAGACAACTCTGGTATAAAGATAACGAATCAGGCACGGACTGAAAACCTCTCTTCATCGGCAGAAGTCCAAGCGAACCCTACACAACAAGTAATCATCAAAAATAAACCAACACTTGATGTAGGAAGGAAATCAGCTCATTATGTGGTTGATATAAATAAAAATAAGTATGAACTGGAAAATGCCCTTTTTACTGATACAATGAGCTACACAGATGAGGGGTATGTAATTTTTCCAACTAAAGTAAAAGTACCAGACAAGCAATCAGACTATGGGGTGATCATCCGTGATGTCTCAGAAAATGATCACATTTTGACAGGAGCAGTCCAATTTTTGGATGTGCATGGAAATGTACTGAACATGATAGGGGATGAAACTACAGCTGACTATGTTCTTTCTGTGCATTTAACTGAGTCTCAAAAAGGATATACGGATTTTAAGATAAAATTCCAAAACAGCTACACAAAGACGAGACATCAGTTCCAAATGGAATATTATGTCTCCTATAATCAGTTTAATGAAGAGTTCGAAGACCCAAATACGAGTATCAATTATGCGAATACAATCAAAGTTAATTTTGACAATAACGGTGAATCCTATGAAGCTTCCAGCAGTGCAGAGTTTAAAACAAACACTCAAGAAACACAACAAGGAATGAAGTTTGGCAGCTATGATCCAGCAACGAAAGAATTCACATGGACGATCGTGACCAACTATAATAACTTAGGGGTATCAAGAATTTATTTTCATGACCCAATCACTGGAAATCAAGTCTATGAACCGAATTCATTAGAGGTAACACGAGGAACAATCAATCATAACGGGCAGTTTCAGGCAACTACCAGTGATCCCTATAAAGGCAATCAGGTGGGGAAAAACTATCTTAAAGTAACTGACCCAGCACCAACCAGCGAGAACCAAGGAACATTAACTATAGATCTGGGTACAGATGAAGAGTACATTCAAGGCTGGAACGTGACAGGGGCTCCAATGGTCTTTCAGATCCAGTTCAAAACATCTTTGAAAAATCAGATTGTGTACGATCAATCTACGTATAGCAATGTGGCAAATGTTGATGTCAAGGGGATTAAACAAGATTTACCCGCTTCAGTCTCCGTGGCGTTCGGCGGACAATCTATTTTAAAAGATGGAAAATACAATGCACAAACTGGTAAAGTTGATTGGCAATTGGTGATCAATCCAAATCAATCATGGCTATCAAACGTTAAAGTTGAAGACAAACCAAGTGCGAATCAATTCATAAAAGCAAGCAGCTTCAAACTTTATACAGGAAAATACTCAGGAACGGGCAGTTCGATCACTGTGGAGCCAGATCAGCCCGTACCGACCAATCAATACAAAGTTCAGATCGATACTGACTCGACTGTAGGACAACAAACATTTACTGTAGATATGTCCGGTATCAAAGAAAAAAAGGATCCAAATCATGAGAACGAGTTTTTAAACGGAGTAATCGAAAAACCGTATGTGTTGGTTTATGAAACTGAACCGAATTTTACATCTAAAACTGAAACGGTCACTAATGATGCCATCATTTCAAGTGAGGGTGCTGAATTACCTGGGAAAGACACAAAGAAAGATGTTCAAGTGACTATTCAAGAGTCCAATGGTTTAGCGTATGGAACAAAAGGAAAAATCATTGTTCAAAAGGAAAATGGGCAGGGGGGAGTCGTTCCTAATGCTGTTTTACAATTGCTACGAAAAAATACTAAGACCAACCAATCCGATATCATTTACCAAGTAACAACAGACAAGCAAGGAATGGCCATATTTGGTAATTTGATTGCTACTAGCCCAATATATGAATACTCTGTCAAGGAGATCGAAGCACCAGAAGGTTATACAATTTCTCCTGAGCTACTAGTAGGAAAAAAAGTATCGATCAATACGGACAGCACTCCATTGACTACTTTTATTAAAAATGAACCTATCAAATTAATTTTTAATAAAACAGATGGAGAAGGGAAGCCACTATCTGGCGGATTATTTAGTTTGTTAAAAAATAAAGGAACTAAAGAAGCACCAAATTATGTTTCCGTACAGACTTTTGCAGCGCGAGAAAGAGGCGTAGATTTATCAGGTCTTAGCGACGGCCAATATCAAATCAGCGAATCAATGGCACCGGAGGGGTACCAAATCAATTAAACACCGATCGATTTTGAAGTAAAGAAAAATGCCGACAATACACGAAATGTTTTCGTAAACGATCAAGTGGTCTCAGATGGCGTATTGACGCTAAAAAACTACCAAGGTTCAGCCGTATTGAAGAAAACCGATGAGGTAGGTAAAACTCTTGCTGGTGCCCAGTTCAATTTGCAACATGCAAAACTAAATACAGGTGATTTTAGTGATTATGGGAATCAAAAATCTTATATTACAGATAATAATGGACAGTTGAATCTAACTGGCCTAGCCCCAGGGAAGTATAAATTGAAAGAAAGCAAAGCACCAGAAGGTTACTACTTGAATACGGAAGAAATTGCTTTTGAAATTCCTCAAATAGCAACTGGCAATGAGGCACCAATCCAGTTGAATGATGGCAAAGCATTGATCAATTATCAAGGAACTGCGACAGTAACAAAGAAATCTGAATCTGGGGAATTATTACCAGATGCTATCTTTGAAGTCCAAACGAGTAGTGGAAAAACAGTCCAAACAAATTTAGTGACTGATGAGAATGGGAAAGTTACAGCTAAAAATCTTGCTCCTGGCGCGTATCAATTTGTCGAAACCAAAGCGCCAAATGGGTACATGCTCAACACCCAACCGTTACCATTTACCATTGATACAACATCGGCAGGAAAGCCAGCGGCAGTGACTGCTAATTTTGTAAACTACCAAGGCGGAGTTGAACTAATAAAAATCGACGCTGAGGATAGCAACAAATATTTGGCGAATGCGGAATTTCAATTACTTGATAGCAAGGAAACAGTCTTGCGTAAAGAACTTAAGACGAACGGGGAAGGAAAACTAGCGCTAAACGATTTGGCACCTGGAAAGTATTTCTTTAAAGAAACTAAAGCGCCAGAGGGCTACCAATTGTCAGATAAGCTAGTTGGATTTACGATCCCAACGAAACACAACGGTAAACCCAAACAAATGGAGGTAGTAGTAAAAAATAGTGCGAATACTCAAAGTAGAACGACTCAATCGACCAAATCGGATCAATCAATCAAACCGGATCAGTCTACCAAGCACCAGCAATCTGGAAAAGGATATTATCCGAAAACTGGTGAGACTAAAAGCATGATCATGATCATTGGAGGGGTGATCCTTGTTCTAGTTATCGTTGGAGCCACTTATCTACGAAGAAAGCAACACGAAAAATAAATTTAGAAGGGTGGAATAGCAGGATTCAACTCTGAGAAATAAGCTTGACTTATTCTCAAAGCAGTTACTCCTGTTTCCATCATTTGTGCATGTTTAGACTGTGAGGCAAAAGCATTTCTTGTTTTTGTCTCACGGTTTTTTTGTCTTTCGAGGAATCACTAAAAGGAACATGAACACACGTATGGATCTTTTTTTAGGGAAAGAACACGAAGACTGTGCCAAAACAAAGCCAAAAAAGCGTTATTGTAAATTTTGCGAAACTAAAAAACTCCTTTTGACTAAATGAATAGCTGTAACGATTCATTGATCAAAAGGAGTGTCTATCTTATCTCTATCATTTTTTGAGAAAAGGATTGAGGGTATGCAGCTCTAAAAATATAGATAAGAAATCAAATAGGCTATAAAAAACGCGTAGAGGCCACAAATAAGATTTAAAATACCTAATAGTCTGACTGATCGAACCACTTTATTCATTGTTTCAAGAGGACGTAAAACAACCATCAATGGGTTATCAGGGTGGGTTTCCAAATAATCCATCCAGAATGCATGTTCTTTATCAGGCTTTGGTGTAGACAAAGCGATCACTGAGATGTAGATGAAGAGTAATCCTAAACTGATATACTCGCCAATAAAATTATCGGAAATGATTAATCCTATCCCTACTCCAACTGTAATAAATAGCAAGAGTGTTAAAAAAATTACGAGTTTAAAATTAGAATAACCGGTAAAATAAATTTTAAAGTAGGCTCTAATACACTCTTGTCTGTATTTCAAATCCTTATCAGATAAATCGGGATATCTCTCTTTTAATAAAGCATTTTGTTCATCTATTCTGGTTTTGTTTCTTCTGCCTCGAAGAATCGCAAGAAAAAAGTTTAGAAATAAAAGTACACAAAAAATAATTAAGTGGATGTTCGGATTTAGATAACTGTCAATTTCCATAGGGATACCTCGCTTGATGTTTAGATTTTTCTTTAAAATAATCTTGTCTTGTAGAGCTTAAGACTTATGTTTTAAATTTCTTATGTCGGTATTGTATCGATCATAGCGGTATGTTCAGAATTATGAGATGTAGATTTGAGCGCCAAAGATGATCGTAGAAGTTCTTTTTTTGATTGATGTAATATTGTCAGAGACTTTCGCTCCTTTCATTTTGAAGGTATTTCTAAATCGACGAAGTCTAGAGCGAGAGTCGAAAGTGACGAGAAACTGCTGTTTGACTCTTACGTAGTTTCTTCCACTTTCTGAAACATTAAATGATTACTGGAGACCTTCATTTTTAAATTTAGTATCAGTTTTAACTTTAGCCATAGCTTTTGTCTCATTGGAATTATCGACGCATCTACTTAATGACAGAAAACCAATTAGCCAATAGTTATGATATAATTCTTTATTTGCTGGGAGTAAATCAGCTCACCACCCTTGATAGAATGGTAACTAGTTCTAAGACTTAAATATAGTTTAGTTATTTTAATGGAAAAGTCAAGACAATATAATGACAAGAAACTGAAATTGTCTGTATATTGTAAAAAATGTATCGCAGTTTCATAGACAGAAAAAGTGATTCTAGCTAATGGCTTTTTGCTTTAGAACCACCCATTTGAAAATTTTGATCTTATCGTTGATTGAACCCATACTAGTTTTTGGAAAAGGATGAGAGAATACATAGGAGATGAATCCACTGCTAATAATCGTGTAATATGTTCGTTCTAAATGTCTAGTTTACGGTAACGTTTGATGAAAGAGGAAAGATAATATGAAACCTTGTTCTACGAAGAATCACATATTCGTAATTGCCATAGGTGTGAGTAATATACTTGTTGTTTCCACTAATTTAATGGGAATCCAAGTTTTTTTTTCGCTTTTTTTGGTATACTAGTAGCAGTACGATTTTAAGAGGAGTGAGTAAATGCGAGTCATTTCAGGAGAGTATGGAGGACGGCGCTTGAAGAGCCTGTCTGGGCCTAACACACGTCCGACAACAGATAAAGTAAAAGAATCAATATTCAATATGATTGGCCCTTATTTCGATGGAGAAGAAGTATTAGACTTGTTTTCCGGAAGTGGTGGTTTAGCCATCGAAGCAGTATCTCGAGGTTGCTCGCATGCTGTTTGTGTAGATAAAAACTACCAAGCGTTGAAAATCATCAAAGAAAATATTGCAATAACAAAAGAGCCAGAAAAATTTACTACGCTGAAACTTGATGCAGACAAAGCAATCGAAAAATTAGCGCAACTTGGGAAAAAGTTTGACTATCTTTTTCTTGACCCACCTTATGCTAAACAACAGATCATAGAACAAATCGAAAAAATGTCGGCACTTGATCTTTTCAAAGAGGAAGCTGTCATTGTCTGTGAAACAGACAAAGCAGTGGAATTGCCAGAAAAAATCACTTGTTTCGAGCAAATCAGAAAACAAACTTACGGAATCACTTCTGTGACAATATACCGAAAAGAGGACGATAGATGAAAAGAGCGCTATTTCCAGGAAGCTTTGATCCATTGACAAATGGACATTTGAATACGATTGAACGAGCAGCGAAACTATTTGATGAAGTAGTGATTGGCGTGTTTGTGAATACCTCAAAGAAAAGCCTATTTCCTGCTGAGGAACGAGTGGCATTGATCAAACAGTCAGTCCTACATATTCCGAATGTCAGAGTCGTTCATCAGGAAAGTCAATTGACGGTAGAGACAGCTAAAGAATTGGGTGCAACTGTGTTGATCCGAGGAGTTCGCAATATCAAAGATTTTGAATATGAAAGAGATATCGCACAGATGAATCATCATTTGTCTAACGAACTTGAAACCGTCCTTTTATTAGCTGAACCAAAATATAGTCATATCAGTTCTAGTTTATTGAAAGAGGTTCTTTATTTTGGCGGAGATGTAACAGAATATTTACCAGATGCAATCAACGAAGCATTAGCTAGAAAGCGTGAATCTAATGAACTTTAAAAAGTGGTTAAAAACGATTCTCGTTATTTTTCTGGGAATCTTTATCGTTGGCTTCGTAGTCGTTCCCCTGCCTTACTATGTAGAGTCACCAGGAGCAACGATCAACTTAAAGGAACTGATCACAGTGAATGATCAACAGGATAAAGCATCTGGTTCATTCTCTTTGACTTCTGTCGGCATTCGCAAAGCAACAGGTTTTCTTGCAGTAAAAGCAAAATTATCTAAATTTGAAGACTTGATCAGTGAAGAAGAGTTGACTGGTGGTGCGACGAATGAAGAATACAATCAGATGCAGCGTTATTACATGGAATCCTCTCAAAATGCAGCAATCGAGCAAGCATTGAAGTTAGCAAAGCTCCCTTATGAGATGGAGTTTAAAGGTGTCTACGTCATGAGTGTAGAGAAAAACTCTAATTTCTACGGTAAATTATCTGTAGGAGATACAGTGACAAAAGTTGATGGACAAAGCTTTAAGAGTGCAGAAGCATTTATGGAGTATGTGAAGAGTCAAAAAGTAGGGGACACTGTCAGCATCACCTATCTGCATAATGGGACAGAAAAGGAAACTTCAGGGAAACTGATCAAACTTCCAACTGATAAAAAAGCAGGTATCGGAATCACTTTGACAGATCATACAGCCATCAAATCTGATACACAAGTAACGATTGATTCAGGATCGATTGGCGGACCATCTGCCGGTTTGATGTTTACACTTGAGATCTATGAACAATTGACAGGAAAGAATCTTCGTCAAGGCAAAGAAATCGCTGGGACCGGCACTATCAATAGTGCAGGGGAAGTTGGTCGGATCGGTGGGATCGACAAAAAAGTTGCTAGTGCAGATCAAGCAGGTGTCGAAGTATTCTTTGCACCAGATGATGAGATTTCTAAGGAAATGAAAAAAGAATACCCAGAGTTACAATCAAATTATGAGGAAGCAAAAAAAGCAGCGAAAGAACTCAATTCATCAATGAAAATCGTTCCTGTAAAAACAGTACAAGATGCATTGGACTATTTAGAAAACATGAAATAGTCTGCCTTTATTCATAGAGTGAGGTCGAGACAATAGTCGTTTAGGTTTGAGAAATTGGAGAGAAAAACGAGGTTGGGACAGAATTGTTTAACTCCGAGAAATAAGAAGAAATGAACGAAAATTGCTTTTCAAATTTTTGTGAATTTCGGATTATTTCCGAAGGAGTTACTTCTGCTCCCACCGTTTATTCGGAGTTAGAGTCTGGGGCAAAACTGATTTTTAGTTTTGTCCCACGCTCGTTTTTTTTTTTTTGAAATTTCCGAAAAACTGACTTTTGAAGGCCGTTTATTTGAGAGAGGCTGTGACAGAAGTGTAGAGTTGTCCCACATTATTTTTTATGAAAGAATGATCGTTTGAATGATAAATCCAACTTTTTTACGTATTTGATTGTGAAGAGCAAAGTAGCACTTATCACTAAGAAGACAGAGGCATTCGCTATATTCAGTGAAAGGAATTGAATGAATGAAAAAAATCTACCAACATATCATTGATTCGCCTAAGCTTATTATCAGTGTTTTATTGAGCATAGCTCTTTTATTTCTTGGAACAGGGCTATTAGTGGGGAGGATCATTAGTCAAAAGGATGATGGACATGTGCCATTGAACCTTTCCTTAAATAGTTCTAATAGTTCTATAGTTACAGAAGAAAATATGCGGGAGGAGAAGAAAACTTACAAAGAAACAAGTAAAGAAACTATTCTGGTGATCAATTATGTAGATGTAAAAGGGGCGGTGAACAGGCCAGGCATCTATTCCTTTTCTTTGGAAGAAAGAGTCCATGATGTAATAGAAAAAGCCGGGGGATTGACGGGTACAGCTGATGGGAATCAAATCAATCTAGCAGCAAAGTTGATAGACCAACAATTGATTTATGTACCCGTAATTGGAGAAGAGATACCTGTAGCAGCTAAGGGCCAACAGTCTCATCCAGTAGAAGAGACTGAAAAAGACGGTCAGGAAGAAAAGATAAATCTCAATACAGCAGACTTGGCACAATTACAGCAGATACCGGGGATCGGCAACGTAAAAGCGCAAGAGATCATTTGCTATAGGGAAGAAAAAGGTTCATTTCAAAAAATAGAAGAATTACAAGAAATAACAGGAATAGGCGCAAAGACAGTCGAACAGATTAGAAATTGGGTCACAGTCACTGGTGAATGAACTATTCAAACACTTACGGTCCACAGTTTTACATACTTTTATTTCATTAGAATGGATCATATGATTTGCAGTTGTCTAAGTATATATTTAGCAGCACATATACCAAAAATCGAGGGAATGTGGTAAAGTTTCAGTAGATGATTTACCTATAGTGATTAATAGATTCCCATGACTCTAAAAAATGTTCAACAAACTAAAAATAGTTTCGCAACTAACGTATGTTTTAAGTGAAGACTAGATCTCATTCAGTGAGTAAGTACGGCTGAATAGTTTTAACAGGTGGGAACGCAATCAGTAAGCTATACGAATCAAAGAATCACTATTTATTAAAAATGTAAATAACTTTCACTTTGAAAATGCGAGGTGCTAATGGATGATGGAAAATAATGAGAGACTAGACCATACAAACAATGAATCAGGAAAACAAACAAATGAGCGTATCCCATGGGATCAGTATTTTATGGCTCAAGCAGTGCTGTTATCTTTGAGAAGTACGTGTACTAGATTAGAAGTAGGTGCTACATTGGTCAGAGAAAAGCGGATCATCGCAGGTGGCTACAACGGAGCTGTCAGTGGCGATGTCCATTGCATCGACGAAGGATGTTATGTAGTAGATGGTCATTGTTTGCGTACCATCCACGCAGAGATGAACGCATTGTTGCAATGTGCTAAGCTAGGTATCCCGACAGAAGGATCGGAAATCTATGTGACACATTTTCCTTGCTTGGCTTGTACGAAAGCCTTGTTACAAGCGGGGATCAAAAAAATCAATTATCTTCATGACTATCGAAATGATCCTTACGCACAAGATCTGATCAAGCAACTAGGTGTATCCGTTCACCAAGTGTCTTTAGATTCAACTCATTTTTCAAAATTACAAAAAGAATTATCAGGGGAACATGTTTAACGAATATTGCGATCGATTGCAAAATCGGTTGATTTTTCCAGCGATTTCTTCGATTTTTATCTGTTTACTTTATTACGTAGACCAAGGGTATTATCGAATGATTTTCGCTGGCTTTTTTTGTTTTTTTCTGATGAAAGAAGGAAAGTGGGTCGCATCCATCTGTATGTTATGCAGTATATTGGTATTGGTTTCTTGTTGGATCAGAGAAACAGAAGCGATTGATCTTCGAAAGAAAATAGAAATTGTTGGAGTTATTTCAGATTCCATCAAAATAAATGGCGATAAAGTGACCTTTTTTGGAAAGACAGCAAAGCAACAAAAGATCCAATTAGACTATCAGCTAGACACGCAGCAAGAACGGGATTCATTTATCCAAATGACAAAACAAACCGTTCAACTAAAAGTAACTGGTGAATATCAAGCCCTTGAAAGGAAGAGCAATGAATTTGCTTTTGATCAGACAGTATATTTTAAAAATCATCGAATAAGTGGGCGTTTTAAAGTGGCAGCGATCCAAAATGTCAAACAAAAGACAACCTGGAAAGACTTTCTAACACGAAAAAGGAGAGAATTTACTCGTGGTATCGAGGAAAGATTCCAGCCAAAAACAAGTGTTTATATGAATGCACTTTTATTTGGTTATAAAGATCACCGATTTATAGAATCGGAGCCTCTTTTTAGAGAAACAGGTCTGTTACATCTTTTTAGCCTATCAGGGATGCATATCCAATATTTTTTGGGGTGTATGTATTATCTTTTTCGTAGGGTTGGGGTTAGACTATCGGTCAGCTTTCTTCCGTTAGCGATGTTAACTATGGGATATGCGATTTTAGCGGGAGGCTCGATTTCTGTTTTAAGAGCAAGCAGTCTCTTTTTAATAAAACTAGTCTTGAAGCTTTTGAATATCCAGCTGTCTTCATTAGATTGTTTTTCACTTACACTTTGGATCATCTTATTGATTGAACCACTTGCACTTTTTCAAGTAGGTGGGCAACTCAGTGTGCTGATCAGTTTTTTCTTTGTTCAATTATTTAGCAGTACACAAAAATATCAAGGAATCAGAAGGCTGTTGCTATTTACTTTAGCAGTCTTTCCGCTAACTGCTTGGCATTTCTATGAATGGCCCATTCTAGGGAGTGTCTTCACGGTTCTTTTTTCTCCTTTATTTATTTCTTTTTTTCTTCCTTCTTTTGTCCTGCTTTTTCTCTTTGGTCATTCTTTTCCGAATGAGTGTCTTGATTGGCTTGAAACTGGCATCCAGTTGTTCGAACATTTGCTTGGATCATTGGATTTTTCCAATGTGATCACTGGACGTCCACCATTGCTATTCGTTTTTTTCGCTATTGTCTATATTTTATGGCTGAATGAAAAGAAGTCAGAGAAGCTATTCCCTTTGTTTGCAAAGGCATCGATTGTACCAACTCTCCTATTAGGAATGCGTTATTTTCGATTAGAGTCTAGTATCTCCTTTATTGATGTTGGACAAGGTGACGGGATGGTGCTGACGGCGCCACATCATCAAGAAACAATAGTGATTGACACTGGAGGCATGTTTACATTTGAGAAAGAGGACTGGCAGAAGCGGACTGTAAGACCATCTGCAGAATACAATTTGGTTCCATTCTTAAAAGGAAAAGGTATCAGTCGAATTGATAAATTGGTTTTAACCCATGATGATATCGATCATATAGGTGAACTAGGAACACTTGTTAAGCATTTTAAGATCAGTAAGGTGTACATCGGTTGGGGAGCAGGAAGGACTGAGCCTCTTAAAACACATCTCTCAGATTTAGAAAAGGCTGGAACGATGATCGCTGAAGTCAAACAAGGGGACTATATCGAAGGGTACTTCAACTTGTTCGTAGTATCGCCTGATAAGAAGGGGGATGGGATGAATGAAGATTCCATTGCATTATCTATGCTACATAAAACGCACTCTTTTCTTTTTCTGGGAGATTTGGATAAACAGTCAGAAGAGCGTATAGGGGACAGGTATCCTGAATTAAGAGCGGATGTGGTGAAGTTAGGCCATCATGGGAGCCAGACGTCTAGCAGTAGTAACTTTATCGAACAGTTGAATCCAACCTATGGGATCATTTCTTGTGGTCAAAACAATCGATACGGGCACCCACATGCTGAAGTGTTGCAGGAGATGGATCGTTTACAGATAACGATTTTAAGAACAGATACACAAGGGAGCATTTCCTTTACCTGGCATCCATTTTGGGCACCTAAAGGCAGGATAGGAACAATGCTGGACTAGCATTTCATTCGCGCACATGGTAGGATAAATTGGAAAGTGGTGAGTGAGATGAGTATCCAAGCAGATTTACAAAAAATCCGAAAAGAAAAGCTTGCTCCTTGTTATCTTGTCTTAGGTACAGAAAAATTTTTACAAGATCAAGTGAGAACTGAAATCCTGAAAAAAATAAAGATTGATGGAGAAGATGATCTGAATTTTTTGAGTTTCGATATGGAAAATTCAAGTATTGATGAGGTCATCGCTGAAGCTGAAACCTTGCCTTTTTTTGGGGATCAACGGTTGGTTTTTGTTGAAAATCCCTATTTTTTAACTGGAGAAAAAGGAACGAATGGCATCGATCAAAATACGGACCTATTAGTGAATTATCTGAAAGAGCCATTAGAAACAACTGTATTAGTCATCTTTGCCCCTTATGAAAAGTTAGATGAACGTAAAAAAGTGACGAAACAGTTAAAGAAAACAGCAATCACAATTGATGTAAAACAATTAGATGAAAAAGCAGTGCGACAGTATTTATTGAATACATTAGAGAATTCAGAAATCAAGATGGATCGACAAGCCATCGATTTATTTTTGCGGCTAACGGACCTTGATTTGTCGAAGATGATGCGAGAATTACAAAAAATCTTACTTTATGGGCAAGAACAAGAAGTGATCACTGTTAAAGAAATTGAACAATTAGTGCCAAAAACATTAGAACACAATTTGTTCGACATGACGCAATATATCTTATCCGGCCGTACGGAACAGGCATTGCGACTTTTTCAAGACTTAGTGACTCAGGGGGAGGAAACAATCAAAATCAATGCGATTCTTCTTTCCCAGATACGTTTGTTCTTACAAACAAAATTCTTAGTAAAGATAGGTTATCAGCAAGCGAACATCGCTGAAACATTGAAGATCCATCCTTATCGAGTAAAATTGGCGATGCAAGAGGTACGGAAATTTGATGAACAAACCCTGAGAAGGTTATTTGATGAATTGGTGGAAATGGATTATGAAATCAAAAGTGGTAAGATCGAAAAAGAATTAAGCTTTCAACTTTTTGTATTACGGACAGGGGAATTATTGAAACGATAAAAGAAAATAGGTGGGCTTTGGTTTTTATGAAGGAAATTTAGTCAATCGAAGAGGTCGAGATAAAAGTTGTTTAGGTTTGAGGAATTGGAGAGAAAAGAGCGTGGGACAGAAGTAAGAAACAATTTTGTCGCATACTCTAAAAACGAATAAACGGTGGGAGCAGAAGCAACTCCTTCTTAAATAAGCCGAAATTAACAAAAATTTGAAAAGCAATTTTCATTAATTTCTTCTTATTTCTCGGAGTTGAACACTTCTGTCCCAGCCTCTTGCTTATTTTAATAAAATAAAAAAACCGGCCGCAGCCGATTTCCTTATTTAGCGATTTTCTTGCTTAAACGAGATTTGTCGCGGTTAGCTTTGTTTTTATGGATTAGACCTTTTGATTCAGCCATATCAACAGCTTTAACAGCTTCTTTATATAACGCATCTACGTTGTCAGCACCTGAAGCTACAGCATCTTCAAATTTTTTGATTGCAGTACGCATAGCGCTTGTTTGAGATGAATTTTTTACATTCGCGTTTTCGCTTGTACGAACACGTTTGATTGCAGATTCAATGTTTGGCATTAGTTTCACCTCCGATAAAATAAGTTCTTACGCGTGTTACCGCATAATTCAACATTCATTATTATACCTAAATCATGCTATCTTTGCAATATCAACATGACAAGTTTTTTTCCTTAACACTAAAAGAAAGAAAGATTTAATAAATTGGTGCCTGTTACGAAAGAGTTACACAACCAAAAAACGCTATTGTGGGAGACAATAGCGTTCAACCAAACGAGATAAGATTATCTTTTTAAACAAAATTTGAATGGGACTGTTTGGTACCAAAACATTATATAACAAGGATAATCGTTTGCAAAGCTTTTTTTGAAAAGGGATACGAACCTTGTTGATAAAGGAATTAGAACGATACCATACTAAAGTTATTTTATAACCTGTAACCGTTGGCATTACTGGTATTATTCTGGAGTGCCGATAATTTTAATATATTCATCGATATTTTTGATCATCATTTTTTTGATGACTAATTGATTCCGGCGATTCCATTTTCCGCTAACTTCTAAAACATATTTGTTTAATGGCAAGCGTAAAATATATTTGGCAAGATAACGATCCTTCAAAAGACCATTGATCACTCGATCTTCAAGCTGAAGATTCAACCCAGTCAACATCATTGGTTGCTCTTGTAAAACATACGTATCAATTAAAAGACCTTCAAAAGTTTCCATGAGCGTCTTCCTTTCTATAGCTGAAACATAGGAACAAACTTTTACATAATAAGAGATAAAGTTGTTCTGCAGTCTAGTATAACAAAAAAAAGAAGAAGGAGGCAAAAAGAAACAATAATTTGTTCTCTAACGCCTCTCGTATTTAGCAAAAAGTATAAAAAAAACTACCAGACAGAATTTTTATCATGTCTAGTAGTTTTTTGCAATTTGTCTGTTTGATAGAAAGAATAAAAATAGCATACACGTCATAACTGCCCAACAGCTGACAAGCTAAAAATAGGTATTAAATACATTTTGGATCAAATCGGGAAATAGGAGATAAGCTAATCCTAAAATCAATAAAATAGCTAACAAAAACCAGCCAATCGTACCGAAAAAATATCTTAATTTTTCTAACATGTAATCACCTCAGAATAATTATAGCACGAACAGCTGGAATCACTCAGCCAAAACACTTTAAAAATAGCTATTTCCCAAATGCAAACAATTGCAGGATACAGTAGGCAATCCCAGAAGCAATTACTGGACCTGCGGCAATCCCTTTTAAGAAAACAACACCTAAGATCGTACCAAAGACTAAGGCTACAGTAATCTGCGGATCAGAAGCAATCAGTCCAACTCCTTTTGATGAAAGGACTGCTACCAAACCGCCACAAAAGATGGCAACCCAGCCCATCGGTGATTTAAATGCATCTAACAAATCTTTTAAACTGATCTCCCCAGTAGCGATAGGAACTAAAATTGCAGCCGTAATGATCGTAACGCCAATATTGATCCCTTTCCCTTGGAGCCAAGTCAAGATTAACTTTGATGAGGGAAGTAACTTGAGTAACAGAACAAAGCCTGTGGCGATGATCAAACTTTGGTTTTTAGCTAATAATGCGACGAGCATGATCAGTCCTAAAAAAAGCCAACTTTCCATAAATAAAGAACCTCACTTTCCTTCAATCCATCATATCATTTTTTTATATCGGACAAAAGGGAAGGAGGTAATAATAGGCAGATCAAGTTAGGTGGACCTTATATAAAGGACAATTTGCACAACGAGTGGTAGCTTCTTTCGACTCCTTTAACGGTTTTAATAAGCGTAGTCCATTCAGTATGACCAAGATCGTACTACCTTCATGCCCAATCACGCCAAAGGGTAGCGTTAGGAATTGGAAAAAATTAGATAAAATCAACAAGCAGATCACCGCAATGGAGAAAATGATGTTTTGTTTGATGATCTTTTTCATTTTTAAGGACAACTGGTGTGCATAGACTAACTTATCTAAGGCGTTATGGACCAACACGATATCCGCAATCTCCATCGCTGCATCTGTTCCTTGGCCCATGGCGATCCCTAAAGACGCAGTAGCAAGTGCAGGAGCATCATTCACTCCATCTCCAACCATCGCATTTGTCTGGTATTTTTCTTTTTCAGTTTGGATATAGGCTGTTTTTTCAGCGGGTGTAGAATTCGCATAGAAAGAGTCGATTCCGACTTGAGAGGCAATTGCCTTTGCAGTACCTTCATTGTCACCAGTTATCATGCTAGTATGGATCTTTTGTGAACGGAAGTAGGCGATTGCTTCACTCGCATTTTCTTTTGGTACGTCTAGTAAACCGAGCACCGCCATCAATTGATCGTTTTTAGTCAGAGCAATCACTGTTTTTCCTTGCTCCTCTAACTGCTGGATCGTTTTGATTTTGTCTACATCTTCGGAAGAAAGAGCTGATTTATTTAATTTGCCAACAGCCCAATGTTCGTTTTGATAGATGGTTTGGAGACCCAAACCTGTGATTTCTTCAATGGACAGTTGCTGTATATCTTGTGGCAGTTCCAAATCGAAATGAGTGACGATTGCTTGGGCCAATGGGTGAGTGGTCTTTTTCTCCATTGAAACAAGGAGTTGTTGAGAAAGCTCTTTTTCTGCAAAAAAGTAACTATCTGTGACGACTGGGTTGCCTTTGGTCAACGTACCAGTTTTATCAAAAGCGATTGCTTTTAACTCAGCTAACTGTTCTAAATAGATGCCGCCTTTTATCAATACGCCTTTTTTAGCCGAGTTAGACAGAGCGGCTAAGGTAGCTGGTGTGGCTGATGCTACAAGGGCGCAAGGGGAGGCAACGACTAATAACACCATCCCACGATAAAAGCTTTCTTGAAAACTCCAACCGAAAATAAAATAAGAAATGGCGATCATCAAAGGGACAATCAACAAGACTAGTTTGACATACGTATTTTCGATACGTGAAATGAAGGAGGCAGTTTTAGTTGGTGTATTTTGTGCTGCTTCGACTAGTTTGATGATTTTAGCAAAAACGGTATCGTCACTTTTCTTTGTGACAGAGATAGTTAGAGGATTGCCTTGATTTAATGTACCCGCTAAAACTTCATCTTGAAAAACTTTTTCTACTGGAATCGATTCACCGCTGATCGTTGCTTCATCGATTATTGCTTGTGGGCTTTCTAATAGGCCGTCGATAGGGATCGTAGCGCCTTTTGCGACAAATACGCGATCACCAATAGACAAATTTTCGATTCCCGTTTCTTGGATCTCACCCGAATCGGTCAAACGTTGTGCGATCCGCGGTTGGATATTCATCAAAGCAGTGATCTCTTTTTGACTCTTACTTGTAGTATATTCTTCTAATGCACCACTGAGACAGAAGATGAATGTCAGCATGGCTCCTTCAAAAAAGTTACCGATCAAGCAAGCACCAATGGCAGCAAGAGCCATCAATAGATCCACATTCAATGTTCGGTCATTCCATAGCTCTAAGAGACCTTCTCGTGTTTGCTTGAACCCACCGACAATAATGGCACTTAGGTAAAGATATGGTGCCAGACTAGCAATAAAGTGATCGGAAAGCCAACCTGTAACCATTAGTAAAAGACAAGCGATTGCTAACATAAATGGATTGTATTTTATCTTGTTCATTGTTCTCCCTCCTTTGCAAAATCAATATAACATATAATGAGTCTAATTGATAATAAAATTAGATAATTGAGAACGATAATAGTTATCAATTAGCTATGCTCCGGTAATTTATCGAATTTAAATTATAATTATTATAAACACTAGAATAAAAATAAACCGGCTTATCTCGAAAATAGTGAAAACTATTTTCTGATAAGCCGATTTAAAAGATATAGTCGAATAGGTAATACCTGATTCTAAAAGCAGAGAAAGCTTATTCATGAGAGGCTACTACATGGCAATGAACCAGTATCCAATCAAAATAACACCTAAGATGATTCGGTACCAACCGAAAGCAGTAAAGTCATTTTTCTTCAAGTAATTCAATAAGAATTTGATAGCTAATACTGAAACAATAAATGAGACTAAAGTACCTACAAGTAGGACGATCGTTTCTTCTGTTTTGAAAGAATTTCCTTCAGCAAGATATTTGACGATCTTCAAACCACTTGCACCGAACATTACCGGTATACCCAAGAAGAATGAGAATTCAGTTGCGACAAATCTTGAAGCGCCAATCAAAATAGCTCCTAGGATCGTTGCCCCAGAACGTGAAGTGCCAGGCACTAGTGCTAGTACTTGGAATAATCCAACTAACAATGCTGCTTGGTAAGTAAAGTCGTTAAGGGTGGTCCAACGCGGTTTTTTCGTTTTATTTCTTTTTTCCACAATGATAAAGGCAATCCCGTAAACAATCAAAACGATTGCTACTGGCAAGAATTTATGGAAATGTTCTTCTAACCAATCATCTAATGGAAGACCAATAATAATAGCAGGGATACAAGCGACAACGACTTTAAACCAAAGAGTCCATGTATCCTTTTTTTCAATTGTTGTCTTGCTTGGTGAAAAGGGATTTAACTTGTGGAAATATAACACGACGACTGCCAAGATCGCTCCTAATTGGATCACGACATTGAACATCGACATGAACTGTGTGCTAGCATCCAGTTTGATAAACTGATCGGCCAGAATCAAATGACCAGTACTACTGATCGGCAGCCATTCAGTAATCCCTTCGATAATACCAAGAATTGCTGCTTTAATGATATTTGCAAAAAACATAGTTTCCTTCCTTCCCAAATAAAAATACATCATTTAGTATACCGTTCTTTGTTTCTAAAACCAAATTGTTTCTCAAAGTTAAGAAAAATTTGAGAATTTCCAAAGAAAAAGAGCTTGGACAAAAGTAAGAATACTTTTGCTTCAAGCTCTAAAAATGGGATAAGAGGTGAGAGTAGGAGTAGCTCTCTTGAACAATAAGCCGAAATTCACAAAAATCATAACAGATTTCCTGTATATTCCTTCTTATTCTTCGGAGTTAAACATTTCTGTTCCAATTACTTGATAGGACAAGATAATCGCGCTGAACGAATTATAGAAATGATTCTTTCGTATGCGTTTTTCCTTGTTCAATATAGTGGACGTCATTGATCCCGGCGATAGAAAATGTACCATCTTCATAGGTAACTTTTGTGACACTACCATTTAGAAGTCCTGCACGTACTGGTTGTTTGGCATCGATTAAGTTCAGTAGAAAACCAATAGTCAAACCATGAGATACGACTAATACGTTTCCGCCGCCTTGTTTCTCGCATTGATGGGCAATATCTTCGAAACCAGACCAAACACGCGCTTTCAAAGTTTCATAAGGCTCTGCCCAACCAGCTGTATCGAGATCGTAAATCGCATGCGCAATTTGTTCAAATGTGACATCTGTAGTAAACATATCATCATATGTTTTGAAGTTCAAGACACGAGGAATGACTCCCCACATCTCCATATCATAGCCGCCTTCTAAAGAACCAAAGCACCATTCACGAATACGCTGATCGATAAAGTAAGGGATCTCTTTTCCTTTGGCATGTTCACTTAAAATGATTCGAGCAGTTTCGATTGCCCGTCCGCTGTCACTGGAATAGGCCAGAGAAAAATCGACGTCTTTCAATCCTTTCCCAAGATAGTGGATTCCTTCTTGACCTTGTTTCGTTAATGGCGTATCACACCAACCTTGTACTCGTTCGATCGTATTGAACATCGTTTTTTCCGTGTCTGACGATATAAAGGGTCGTTTTAGTCATGTTTATTCCTCCTTGAATGTTAAATTAGTAGGTTGTGTTGAAAAATGGATTCGTACGTTTTTCATGTTCGATCGTTGTTGCTTCTCCATGCCCGGGATAAACGATAAATTCATCAGGTAAAATGAATAATTGTGTTTGGATACTGTGTAATAATTGTTCTAAATTGCCAGAATACAAATCAGTTCGACCGATGCTACCTCTAAATAATGCATCTCCTGATACAACGAAATCATCAAAAATGAAGCTGACACTACCGATCGAGTGGCCAGGGGTCGGTACGACCCGAAAGCTCATATTTCCCAGACGATAAGTTTTCATCTCAAATTCATATTCAGCAGGAGAGACGATGATGTTTTGGATGTCATCGTGGCGGCCTAGCCCAGAGAGGTTCAAAATTGGATCACCCAGCCATTCTTGCTCCAAAGGACTAACATAGACTGGAATTTGATAGAAGTGGCGAAGTTCTTCAACTGCTCCAATATGATCATAATGGGTGTGTGTCAGTAAAATAGCGACTGGTTGTTGCTGTGTTTTTTCGATTTGATTTTTGAGCATAGTTGCATCTTCTCCTGGGTCGATGATCAACAATGCTTCGTCATTATAGACGAGATAGCAGTTTTCCTCGATCATCCCAGTTTTCAATCTTTGAATGTGCATAAACGTTCCTCCCAATGCGTTCTTTGTTTTAGTATAACTCAATTGATGAGAGGAAACAAAAATGCTCCCTTCATTTGAAGATTATCTGAATTATCAGACTATATGAAAAGTATTTATAGATTTTAAACGTAAGGGAAGGAAGTTTTCATTGCTTTTTAATATGTCCTTGTTACAGTTAACTCATCCAAAAATCCAAATTCTATATCCTATATCCCTGCCTAATCAGCAGGGTGTTTTTTTGTATCTTTGCGTAACTTTCTTTTTTCAGGTAATCTTATACACAAAGGAGGCGGAATGGGTGAAACAGTCAAAAATCTCGGTACGAAATCTAGTAGAATTCATCTTGAGGCGCGGAAGTATCGATAATCGCAAAAAAAGTAACCATACCGCATTAGAGGGCGCCAAGATCCATCGAAAATTACAAAAAGAAGCAGGGGAAACCTACGAAAAGGAAGTCTTTTTAAAAACAACTGTAGAGTTAGACGATATTCAATTAACAATCGAAGGTCGCGCAGATGGTATTTTTCAAAAAGATGGTCTTTATTATATAGATGAAATCAAAACTTCAGAACCTCGATTTGAAGATCTAGAACAGGAACAAGTTGATCTATTTTTTCATCAAGCGCGAGTTTATGCGTATATTTATTGCCATAAACAAGAATTAACAGAAATCAATTTACAATTGACGTACTTTCAAACAACAGAAGAGCAGATCACCAGAAAAACGGAGTATCAAACTATTGAACAGTTAGACGAGTTTTTTAAAAAACTGATAGCAGACTATGAAGAATGGCTGATTTTTCGAGAAAACTGGCGGACGGTTAGAAATGCCTCGTTGATGGCTCTGAAATTTCCCCATGATAACTATCGGAAGGGACAGAGGGAACTAGCTGTAGCAGCGTATAAAACGATCAAGACAAAGCAAAAGCTATTTGCTGAAGCACCAACAGGAACAGGGAAAACAGTTTCGACTTTGTTTCCTACGTTGAAGGCAATCGGTGAGGAATCAGGTGAACGGGTATTTTATTTGACAGCTAAAACGATCACGAGACAAGTCGCAGAAGACGCGATGGTCGCATTCAATGATGCGGGTGCTGAAGTTAAAAGTGTGACGTTGACCGCAAAAGATAAAATCTGCTTTTTAGATGAAACCACCTGTAACCCCGATCAATGCCCGTATGCAAATGGTTATTATGACCGCATCAATGAAGGACTATGGGATCTATTGAATCATGAAAATCAGATAACTAGAGAAGTCATTGAAACGTATGCCAAAAAACATACATTATGCCCATTCGAATTGTCTTTAGACGTTAGCCTATGGTGCGATGTCATTATCGGTGATTATAACTATTTATTCGATCCCACTGTTTATTTAAGAAGGTTCTTTGAAGAAGAAAAGAACGAGGACAATATCTTCCTCATTGACGAAGCACATAATCTAGTCAATCGTTCCAGAGAAATGTATTCAGCAGAGTTATCCTATCGAGGTGCGAAGAATGTCTATGCGATCGTGCCGAAAGAATTTAAAAAGCTTCGTCGGCGCATCAATAAATTGTTGAAAGAATTTGATAAGATCCAAGAGCTATCCAACGAAGGCGGTTGGGACTACCACCACCAAAAAGCGCCAGCTGAATCCTTGATCACAGCGGGGTATCAGCTGAGTGAAGTCATACAGGAATGGTTGGCAGAATTTCCTGAACATGCGATTCAAGAAACGATCCTGCCATTCTACTTCGATCTCCTACATTTTTTAAAAATCAGTGAATTCTATGATGATCATTATGAAACGACGGTCGAGAAGACTTACCACGATTTTGTGATCAAAGAGTTTTGTATCGATCCTAGTTTATTTTTAGAGCAATCGTTAGATAAGGGGAGAAGCAGTCTACTTTTTTCTGCTAGTTTTTCACCATTGTCCTATTATCAAGAAACACTAGGCGGAAAGGAGAGTTTAGCTTATCGTTTACCAAGTCCCTTTCCAGAAGAAAATCAACAGGTATTGATTGCTAATTATATCGAAACGACTTATCGAAAAAGAGAAGAAAGTTCACCTAGGTTAGTTGAAACTATCAACCAATTCATATCAGGGAAAACAGGAAACTACTTTATCTTTTTCCCATCATATCAATATCTGGATCAAACAGTAGAGGCATTTAAGGAGCGTTATCCTGAAGTTCGTGTGTTGATCCAAGAGACAGTGATGAACGAAACGGAAAGAGAAGATTTTTTAGCCAATTTTAAAATCGATCCTGCAGAGACCTTAGTGGCATTTTGTGTCCTAGGAGGCATTTTTTCGGAAGGAATCGATCTAAGAGGAACACGTTTGATTGGTAGCATGATCGTCGGTGTAGGATTACCACAAATGAACCATGAACAAGAATTGATCAAAGAGTACTACGATGAAAAAGACAATCTTGGATTTGCCTATGCCTATCAGTTACCAGGCATGAACAAGGTATTACAAGCAGCAGGTCGTGTCATTCGAGATACGACAGATGAAGGAATCGTCGTCTTAGCTGATCGACGGTTCGCAACCAGAAATTACCGTCAATTGTTCCCAAACCATTGGCACCAAGCTAAAAATGTCAATAATATAAATGAACTATCTAGTGAAATCCACCGATTTTGGACAACTAGAAAGGGTTGAATCCCCGCAGAGCTTTGAACGAATGATTCGCTTAAATATAAAAAATGATCTGGGTCCTAGAAGAAGCATTAACTTCTCTGGAATCCAGATCATGCATTGTTGTGTCATTAACTTGATTCTCACTCAACGGTAGTTCGTGAATTGTAATTCGATCGGCAAATCTAACTTTCTCAACAAAGCAATAACAGCCTGCAAGTCATCACGGTTTTTACCTGTTACACGGATTTGATCTTCTTGGATCTGTGCTTTGACTTTCATTTTAGAGTTCTTGATTTCTGTAGTGATTTTTTTCGCATTTTCACGGTCGATGCCACTCACCAATTCAGCCGTTTGACGAGCTTTTCCACCTAGTGCATGTTTAGAATCAGAAAAATGGATATTTTTGATCGGTACATTCCGTTTGTTCAATTTTCCTAAAAGGACATCCTTGATCTGCTCAATTTTAAAATCATCGTCTCCAACGACTACTAGTTGATTATTTTCTAGCTTGATTTCAATCGTCGAACCTTTAAAATCAAAACGATTCGTTAATTCTTTGATGGTTTGTTGGATCGCATTTTTTACTTCCTCCATCGATACTTCTGAAACGATATCGAAACTTGCATCCTTTGCCATATACGTTCTCCTTTTTACTTTTTTCTTTTATTGTATCATAGCAAGAAATTTTTTTTGAATCTTTACTAAAATTCTTCTCATTTATGTGCGAAGTATTTTCATTTAATTGAGAACCTGTTATTCTTACACTTGGAATAACAATGGAAGGAAGAGGTGCTTGTGAGCAAGATCATGACTGTGTATCAAAGAAATGAAAAATTGAAAAAAATAGTGGTCGTTTTAGTCACCGGACTGACCGCAGCGATTGCCTTGAATTATTTTTTGATTCCTGCAAACGTCTTTTCTGCAGGGATGAATGGGATCGCCCAGATCATTGCCTCGCTATTATCTGAATGGTTCCACATACAAGTGGATACAGGTGCCTTTATCTTTATTTTGAATATCCCTGTTTTTATCTTAGGTTTTCTGAAAGTTGGGAAACGGGCAACGATCCTGAGTTTTGTCAATGTCGTAGCAGTCTCGGTAATGACTAAACTATTACCTACAGGACAAGTTACGGATAACATATTGATGAATGCATTAGTAGGCGGCGTTTTACTAGGTGTGGGAGTTGGCTTATCACTAAAGATGGGATTTACGACTGGTGGAATGGACATCATCTCATTGGTTCTGTCACAAACTACAGGTAAAACAGTTGGAAACTATATGTTGCTACTGAATGGGATCATTGTGGTGATTGCCGGATTCCTCTTTAATTGGGAAAGTGCATTATATACGATTATTTCGATTTATGCCATGACACAAGTGATAGATGCTATCCATACGAGCCATCAAAAGGTCACGGCAATGATCGTGACAGTCAGACCCGATTTGGTGACCGAAGCTATCTCACAAAAAATGGTACGTGGAATGACTTTGCTGCCATCAGTCGGTGGATATTCTAAAAAAGAAGGAAAAATGATCATGATGGTGATCACGCGTTATGAAATGTATGATCTAGATCAAATCGTACATGAAATAGATGATGATGCCTTTATCAACATTTTGCCGACCCATTCTGTTTTTGGCCGATTTGCGAATGAATCCGAACAAAAAATGTACCGGTCAACGGGTGTTTTTCCAGAAATAAAAAATACTGCACGAAAAAAATAAGTAATGTACTTATTTTAGATTAGCGGTAGTTTTTACTGTTGAGGAAGCAAGCTAAATGAGAATAGATGTTCTTGATTCTCATTTACAAACATCTAAAAAAAGAGTATGATAAATGAAAATCGCATGAAGGAGTGTGCAGAATGAGCGAAGCGAACCGAGAATGGTCAGCACAAGAAGTTGAAGCAATCAAAGAACAAATCTTAGCCGCATTAGAAATGGTCATCGATCCAGAGTTAGGTATCGATATCGTCAATCTAGGCTTGATATATGAAGTAGATTTTGATCCAGAAAATGGAGAAACAGTCATCAAAATGACATTGACGACGATGGGGTGCCCATTAGCTGATATCTTGACTGATTCCATCCACGATGCATTGAAAGAAGTACCAGAAGTATCCAAAGTTGAAGTGAAACTTGTCTGGTACCCAGCTTGGACGACTGATAAAATGAGTCGTTATGCAAGAATCGCATTGGGGATCCGATAAAGATTTTCGTTGATTTAACAACGTTACTCCTTGAGTATGTAGTCTGAGCTGATTTTTTGGACTTCGGATACCAGATGAAATGAGGGTATTTTCGATACGGTTACCATATCTAATGAGTAAATAACTTCTGAACTCTTTTATTGACTTTTAGACAAAGTTGATAAAAGAGTTTTTTGTTATGCAGAATTTTGTCTCTTCGTCAAATCGTGTTGGTGGAGTCAAATTTGGATAAAACTTAGTGCGATATGCGGCGTGTGCTGTGTGTCGCATATTTTTTAGGTTTCAAAGATCAGTCCCTGATGTACATCCGTGCACGAAAATCATAGAAGCTGCGATAATCAAAACTAAAGCTTTCCAGTGTCTCTTTTCTATATTTTTGTCCCACAAAAAAGATGTAGGCACAGTTCATTAACATCAAAAAGTATAGAGCCTATTTTTCTATTGTCTCTTTTTTGACAATGGAGAATTATTGCTTATGCGAAAAATAGTATTAGCCAAAAAAGTCTTTACTTTTATCTTGTTACCGTTTACAATCTACTTGTACACAGTTGTACATGATGGTTCAAAGTTGTCTACTGTTGTGTATGCTTGTATGTAAAGAAATAAGGAGGTGTTTGAATGATTATAAATCGTGAAGTCTCAAAGCCAATTTATCTTCAAGTCGCAGATTATTTACGCAATGGAATCTACGCAGAAGAGTGGGGAAAGGGGGAAAAAATACCGTCTGAAAATCAAATTATGGCAGATCTAGAAGTGAGTAGAGGCACAGTGAAGAAAGCGGTAAATATGCTGGTTGAAGAAGGACTTTTACAGCAAATTCAAGGAAAAGGTACTTATGTAACTGAAGGGAATATTTCTTACCCATTAGGGAAAGGACTCTTATCTTTTGCTGAATCGTTGGAAAGCCAAAAATTGTCTTATGAGACCAAAGTCATCGCTTCTGAATTTCATAAAGCAACGAAGGAAATTGCTTCTAAGTTAGGTATTAATGTTGGTGATGAGTATCTGTATATGAAACGAATTCGGTATGTTGAAGGCGAAAAAGTAATGTTAATCGAAAATCGATTAAATAGTAATTTATGTAAAGGTATTGAAAAGCATGATTTTAATTTAGAAAGTTTATTTAAAGTAATAGAGCAGATTACTGGTACAAAAATTGCTTTCTCTGAAAGTAGATATGCTGCAAGAGTAGTTGGGGAAAAAAGAGCAAAAGAATTGGAAGTAGCTCCAGACTCACCAGTATTACACCTTGAACAGCTTGTTTACTTGGAAGGAGGAACGCCAATCGAATTCGGTAATGTATGGTTAAAGGCTAATAAATACTACCTTGGAACAATTCTACAAAGGGAGGAAATTTAAATGCCATTAGTAAATGGATATACATTATTGGACATTATCAAAGAAAGAAAAGTAATTGCAGGTGCCTTTAATACAACAAATTTAGAAACCACTGTTGGAATTTTACAAGCTGTGGAAAAAAGTGGGATTCCCACATTTATTCAAGTTGCACCTACAAATATTTCATTAGCTGGATATGATTATCTAGTAGACATGGTTTCTCGTTATGCCGAGAATATGGATACACCTATTGCATTACATTTAGACCACGGGAAAAAATTTGAAGATGTAAAAAAAGCAATTCGTGCAGGTTTTACTTCGGTTATGATCGATGGAGCAGCTTTTGATTTTGAAGAGAATATTGCTTTTACCAAAAAAGCGGTAGATTTTGCAAAAGCATATGGTGTTCCAGTGGAAGCAGAACTAGGGGCAATTTTAGGAAAAGAAGATGACCATGTATCAGAAGCTGATTGTAAAACGGATCCAACTCAAGTGAAAGAGTTTGTGGAACGAACTGGTTGCGATATGCTAGCGATCTCAGTAGGAAATGTACATGGTTTGGAGGATGAACCCAAAATTGATTTTAGTTTACTGAAAGAAATAAATGAAGTCTCTCCAGTACCATTAGTCATTCATGGAGGATCTGGTATTCCTGACGAGCATATTCAACAAATGGTGAATTATAATGTTGCTAAAATCAATATTGCGAGTGATTTGCGACAAAGTTATATTCGAAGCGTAGGGCGGGCGTATGAATCTAATCCCAATGAAGCAAATCTAATTAAAGTATTACAGCATGCTGAAGATTCAGTGTTAGAGACCGTTTATAATAAGATTTTAAATATGAATAGTGTGGTGCAAAAATCTTGAGTACATCATTAACAGAATTAGAAAATATTTTTGTCGATTTAAAAGTCAATGACTTCAATGAATTGATTCCATTATTGGCTCAACCATTAATTAAAAATGAAGATGTTGTAGAAAGTTTTCCTAACCAAGTTATTGACCGTGAACATACTTTTCCAACCGGGTTACCAACTCAACCCTATGGAGTAGCAATTCCACATACAGATGCAGAATTTGTAATAAATAATAAAGTAACCATTGCCACATTAAAAACTCCAATTCAAATGGAAGTTATGGGTGGAATGAATGATGAAAAAATCGATGTTTCCATCATATTTTTATTAGCCTTAGGGCATTCAAATAAGCAATTAAATGTGTTGCAAAAATTAATGGGTATTTTGAATCAAGAAGATGTTTTGACAAAAATAAAAAATGGAACAAAAGAAGAAATTTATAAAATTGCAAAAGAAGAGATTCAACTTTAAAAATTGGAGGGAAATAAAATGACTAAAAATCTATTATTTGTATGTGCAACAGGAATTGCAACTTCAACAGCTGTAGCTGAAAAGGTAATGGGATTTTTGAAAGAAAGAGGGTTAACAGATGTCAATTACTCTCAGACAAATGTTGCTTCGGTACAGTCAAATTCTGATAATGCAGACTTGATTGTTTCAACATTAAAAATTCCGTACGAATTAGATGTACCTGTTATCAATGGTTTAGCTTTAATTACAGGAATTAATGAAGATAAAGTATTGAACAGTATTTATTCTGAGTTAACAGAAGGTGAATAATATGGGAGATATTGGAGCAAAATTGTATGATGGTGTGCAGTATATTCTAGGATTTGGTCCCACTGTAATGTTGCCTTTAGTGTTATTTATTTTAGCATTGTTCTTTAAAATAAAGCCTGCCAAAGCATTACGCTCGTCATTAACCGTTGGTATTGGATTTGTTGGTATTTATGCAATTTTCGATATTTTAACAAACAATGTAGGTCCTGCAGCACAAGCTATGGTAGAACAAACTGGCATTAATCTCCCTGTAGTTGACTTAGGTTGGCCGCCTTTATCAGCAATTACATGGGGATCACCAATCGCCCCATTCGTTATTCCTTTGACTATGTTGATCAATGTTATCATGATTGCCATTAAACAAACACGAACAGTTGATGTCGATATGTGGAATTACTGGCATTTTGCACTAGCAGGAACCTTAGTATATTATAGCACAGGTAGTTTCTGGTTGGGAATATTAGCTTCAGCAGTCATTGCGATTATTGTGTTTAAATTAGCAGACTGGGCAGCGCCAATGGGAGCAGAATATTTTGGTTTGGAAGGAATCTCATTACCAACGGTCTCTTCAATTACCTTTTTCCCTATTGGTTTAATCGGAAATAAAATTATTGATATGATTCCTGGTGTCCGAAATATTGATATCAATCCTATGACAATTCAAAAACGATTCGGCATTTTTGGTGAGCCAATGATGGTAGGTACAGTTCTTGGTTTGCTTCTAGGTATTGTTGCGGGATATGATCTTCAAGGGATTTTAACAACAGGTATTAGTATCGGTGCAGTAATGTTTATTTTGCCTCGTATGGTGCGTATTTTGATGGAAGGATTATTGCCTTTATCAGAAGCAATCAAAAAGTTTTTAAATGAACGATATCCAGATAGAGATGATTTATATATAGGGCTAGATATTGCAGTCGCTGTTGGTAATCCAGCAATTATTTCTACAGCTTTATTATTAACACCAATTGCAGTTCTTCTAGCATTTGTTTTACCTGGAAATACTGTTTTGCCATTAGGTGATTTAGCAAATTTAGCTGTAATGGCTTCAATGGTTGTTTTATCAACAAAAGGAAATGTATTTAGAGCTGTAATAATTGCTATTCCAATTATAATTGGTGATCTGTATATTGCATCAGCAATTGCACCTTTTATTACAGGCATGGCAAAAGATGTAAATTTCAGTTTTCCAGAAGGATCGAGTGGATTAGTATCTAGTTTCTTAGATGGAGGGAATCCATTAAGATTCTGGCTATTACAAATATTCAACGGAAATATTCTTGCTCTTGGTTTGATTCCTGTAGTTGGAGTAATTATATTCTGGATTTATAAAGTAACGTATAAACAAACTCATTTGATCGATGAAGGAACTTCTAAATGAGTGGAAATCTAGCTATCACAATTGATGTTGGAACAACGAATTCTAAAGTATCTTTATTTGAAATTACTACAGGAAAATTAATTGATAGAGAAACATTTCAAACAGATAAAAAAGAAGATACTTTTGGAGAGCTATTTGATTTAGAGTCGATTTGGTATCGACTTTCAACGATTTTAAAAACGTTTATTTCTACCAACACTGGAAATATTGATTCAATCAACATTTCCAGTGTTGGTGAAGCTGGGGTTCTTGTTGATAATAATGGAGATATCATTACGCCGTTGATTGCTTGGTATGATAAGAGAGCTACCAAATATATTGATCGTTTAACAGACGAGGAAAAAGAAAAAATTTATGATATTACTGGGCTTCCTGCGCATACTAATTATAGTTTACCTAAAATAAAATGGATGGTGGAAGAGTTAAAAATCTCTACATCTCAGCCGTTAACTTGGCTCAATATTCCTGATTTGCTGTGCTTCTTTTTGACAGGGGAAATGAAAACTGAATTTTCTATGGCAAGTCGAACACTTTGCTATGATTTAAACAAAAGACAGTGGTCAAAAGAAATTTTGAAAATGTTTGAACTCGAGGAGATAATTTGCTTTCCTGAAGTTGTCCGTTCTGGAGAGATAGTGGGTTATACAGATAGTGGAGAATTAAATAAAGAGCATATTTCTGTGAGAATTGCTGGACATGATCATATGGTTGGAGCATTGGGAATAGGATTAGAGCCTGATGAATTGTTAAATTCAACAGGAACAACGGAAGGGTTGCTATTGATTAGTGATACTAATTTTAACGATAATAAACACCTGGAACATTCATTATCGAATGGAATTTATACAAGGCCTCAATATTATACGTTATTCTCTTCCATGCCTACTGGAGGTAGCGCTTTTGCTTGGTACCAAGAGTTATTCAATAAGAGTAATTTATCATTTCTAAAAGAATGTGAAAATTTGTATCAAGACTATATGAATAATCATGTAAAACTGAACGACTCATTATTGTTTCTGCCTCATTTAAATGGTTCAGGAGCACCTTTTAAAAACAGTAAATCGAAAGGGCTTTTGTACGGTTTGAAACTTGATACAACGTCAAAAGATATCTTGCTAGGAATTTTAGTAGGATTGTCTTTGGAGATGAAATACGTAGCTAATTGTTTTCCTTTAGAAAGTATAAAACGTTTAGCCGTGATTGGTCCAGCTATTAATAATTCCTTGTGGCTACAAATGAAAGCTGATGTTTTAAATATGGAGGTAAAAGTTATAAAGATGGACGAAGCAGTTTCGTTCGGTGCATTAAAATCAGCATATCCAACTTTCTCTACGAAAACAGTCTACGAAAAATTTTCACCAAATCCAAAAAGAGCATCTGAGATGCATTCATTATTAGAAAAGTATACAAGATTGTACAATGTAAAGAAACAATTGATCATTGGTGAGGGAGGAAACAATTAGATATTCAGGTAAGAAAATTGTATTAACCTCTAAAAGTTAGACCAAAATGTAGTACACTCATAAAACTGGACTTGGTATAATAAACTAGATAAAAAGTTAAGGGAAAGCGAGAATCCAGATTATACCAAGATGCTCATGTGATAAAATGTTTAAAATTGTCGCTGTAAAACTAGTCATTGAAGAAGTATTTTCTGTAAAAGAAATTAGTCTACAGCTAAAGATTCACGCTAATAGCTTGTATCGGCGGGTTCAAGAAGTTGAAAAATATGGAGAAAGTGCGTTTCCTGAGTAAGGGAGCGCACTTTTTGATGTCCATCATAAAATAAAGAAACTTGAACAAGAAGGTTGTTGCCTATATATGTTCAAATGAGAATGGTAGCTGCTATTGCATTGATTAGAGGGTATGATTTGAGAGATGATGAGGTTCAGACTTTTGTTTATAGTTGCTTAGTTGGCAATGCTATAGCAGATACATTTAAAAACACAGGTGTGCAAGTAGGGAATAAAATTGCTTTAAACGCGGTAAATAAAATTCCGGGTAAAGTTTTAACTAAAATAAATCAAAGAATAGGATTTAGGTTTATAACTAAGGCTGGAGCAAAGGGAACAATTAATTTAGTAAAAGTAGTTCCGGTTGTAGGCGCTGGTGTAGGGGCGTCTATTGATTTTTCAACGACATGGGCGATTGCTAAAAGAGCAAAAAAGGTTTTTGAAGGAAACAATAGCATCAATCTGGAATAAAAGCACAGCCAACTAGTAACTAAGATGCTATTTCCACTTTCCATTTAAAAAGTGTCTCTTACTGGGTTAAAGTCATCCAGCAAGAGACACGTTTTATTCTGTTTCAAGTTATTGGGTAAGTTTCCAAATTGATTGGCTTTTTTGATTTGCTCAACGACTCAATATAAAAGGGATACACATGATCAATACAATGATACCGAAGATGAGCGAGTACATAGATACAATGAAAATTTTTGACATAAGATCTTTTTTCTTGTTTCTTAATTTTCTAACTGAATCAACATCTTTATTTTCGATAAATGCCACGATTTCTTTATACGTTTGAACATCGCTTTCTTTTTTTATTTTTTCGATTTTCAATGCTGCATACATAGAGATCAACCATAGTATAAGTGGTGGGGCGATCCACCAATAATTTGGTAAAAATAAGGATGGTCCAATCGAGATAGCAGATAATATACTAAAAATCATCATGATTTTAGTATATTTATCCATGTTTACTGCAGAAATTTTTTCTTTCATTTTTTCAACATCTCCTTTGACTAATTCATCTAAAGAAACATCAAAAAGAACACTGAGTAATAACAGGTTATGGACATCAGGATAACTACGCTCGTTCTCCCAGTTGGAAATAGTCTGTCGTGAAACAAATAACTTCTCGGCTAATTCTTCTTGTGAAAAATCACATTGCTTCCTAAATTTTTTGATTTGTTTACTTAGGTTCATTTTATTCGCTCCTTCTTCCTAAAGAATAGATCAATCGTTTTTTTTCAACTATCAAATATCTTTATTTTAGTTGAAAAAACAGTGTAAAAGTTCTTTTACATAGTTGGAAATACTGATTTAACAGCATTTAAAAAATTTTTTTTTGCTTAATTATTAAAGAGTGATTTTAAAAAATAGTAATCATTAAAAAGACAGTGGGAGTAGATCAATGAATCACTGTGGTGAATTAGATTTTTTAAAGTAATGATTTACATTTTATTATAGCAAAATAGTTTCTGCTATCTTTCTACAAATGAGTAAAAATCATTCTTTTATTTTTCTAATCGTATTTATAGTTAGAAGAAATACCTCATCACAAATTTGAGTGTCAAAATTGAATTCTTAAAAAAGTAAGTGATGATTTTACCTGTTTTTTTAGAATGTCTAACGATATAAATTGTCTATGTAATAGGGAGCAGAGTGCAATTGAGAAGTTATTGAATCAAAATAAGGGATGTAGTGAGGATATCTGATTTGCACGTGAAATAAAAAGTTACATTTCCACAATAAACTAAGTAATTTACCGCAAAGGTCTGATTCGATGATAAGTTACTTAGTTTATTTTCTATATATTTTTCTTGAAATGCTAGGATCGTTTTTTTACAACGGCTAGAAGATAGCTGATTCCTGTTCCTAGAAAAACTAGGATACCGGAGAATAAAAAGATGTAGCCAAGCCCAAGTAAATAAAAGTTTTCATGTAGGATTCCTGCAGTGTCGATATATTCAACTGAGGTGGATTTGATAAAAAAGCAGAAGAATCCTAAGAATAATAACAAGGAACCAATGAGAGCAGTGATCATATTGTACTTTGCTCGTTTTGTTTTACTACTGTCGTTGATCAATTTTTCTGTCAGATGATTCATGTTGTTTCCTCCTAAAATCAATTCATCAAGTGAAAGATGAAAAATAGTGGAAATCAAAATCAACATTTCTAGATCAGGTAGGTTTCGATTGTTTTCCCAATTGGATACCGCCTGTCTAGTAACAGTTAATTTTGTTGCAAATTGCTCCTGTGTGAGTTTATTTTGTCTACGTAGTTCTTTGATTTTATCGCCAAATTCCATTTTTTATTTTCCTTCCTTGATGTGAGTTCATCATAAGAATTTCCTCTTTGTTTTTCAAGAAAGCATGACTTGCATACTGAAAAATCAGAGGACAGCGTTGCTTGCATACCTTGTTTTCTTGATATCTAGCACCATTTAACGTGTTTAAACAGTATATGTTTTTATACGCCATTATAGCAATGAATAAATTCTAAAACCAAGATTACGGGATAGCTAAATAGAAGTTTTAAATTTTAACGAGTACTCGTTCTGGGTTAAGTTAAATAGATATATTATAGAAAGCGATTTCATGATATGATAGTTACATAAACAAATAAGGAGAAAGCAAATGGCAAAACGTCGAAGTAACTACTTGATATAGTTGGTTGGATAGAACTATATCGAGTACTGGAGTTATCCAACCAATTGATATCGACCCTAAAAAAACTCAAAGACTAAGGGAGCTAATCAAATGGATGAACAACGATTAAAAAAAGAATGGTTACAAAGTGAAAAGAGACAAAAAGAGTTTTCTGGCTGGGATTTTTCCTATTTAAACGATCGGTGGTACTGCGAAGAGCCAGTTTGGAATTACCGAGAGTTGGTTCTAACACATTTAAGTAAAGAAATGATGCTTTTGGATATGGGAACTGGTGGAGGGGAGTTACTACAGACTTTCCATCATCCTTATAGAAAAACTGCTGTAACAGAAGGCTATTTACCTAATTATGAATTGTTAGTAAACGATTTACAGCCCAAAGGTGTGACAGTTCAATTTGTAGAAAAAGATGGATATTTAGCGTTTCCTGATGACTCATTCGACTTAGTCATCAATTCCCATGAATCATTTTCGCTAACAGAAGTAAAACGCGTGCTTAAAAAAGATGGCTTGTTTATCTCGCAGCAAGTTGGGGATTTCAATGGAGTAAATCTAGCTTCGCGGTTGCTTAAAGGGTATAAGAAGGAAAGTTTTGATTTTCATCTTGCAACTGTAAAAAAAGAATTGGAAAAAGCTGATTTTGACATTTTACGGGAGGATGAAGCCTATTTAAAACAACTTTTTTTCGATATGCCTGGTTTGATCTATTATTTACGAACAATCAAATGGGAATATCCTGATTTTTCAGTGGAAAAAAATTTTGAAGAGCTACTTTCATTGTATGAAGAGTTGTTGAGGCATGGTAGCATTTTTAACATGCAACACCGCTTCGTGTTTGTTGCTAAAAATAGAAAATAGGTATCTGGCATGAACGCCTGTAAAGTGTAAAGAATAGTCTGTTCATAGCAAATGAAAAATCAAAACGAATGTGGGATAAATCTAAAAATCACGTTTGCTACAGACTCTCGAGTAAACGGCGGGAGCAGAAGCAACTCCTTCGGAAATAAGCCGAAATTCACAAAAATTTGAAAAGCAATTTTCGTGAATTTCTTCTTATTTCTCGGAGTTAAACACTTCTGTCCCAGCCTCTCTCAAATAAACGGCGTCCAAAAGTCAGAATTTTGGGAAATTTCAAAAAAATCGTGGGACAAAAGTAAGAAACACTTTTGTCCCAGTCTCTTTGCCACGAACTTGATGGAAGGATAAGAACGCAGTAAGTCACTCTAAAAATAGATGAATGAGTGAAGGGAGTGAGATTGTTTTTACAAGTATTTATTGTTGGCTAATCTACATTATTCATTATTTCCTAATGGTCGGCGGCAGATTCCAAAAGAAATACCTTCATTTTCGCTTATTTTGCTTTTTACGTAAGGAAGTGGGGAATGGGCGTATAACTCCTCGATTTTTGTAGCAATCGTTTGATCAGAGGAGGGTTGTTTATTTTTCAATTCAGTAAACCATTGCTTGATTTCTGTGGGATAAATATTTCCAGCAATAGAAGAAATAGCATTGAATCCTAAAGCTAGTTTTTCTGTTACAGCTGATTCACCACCCATGTAGACTTTTAAAGGTTTTTCTATTTTGGCGAGAAGTTCAGGAAGATGAGCTGGATCTCCGGCTTCTTTTATTCCGATGACCCAATCGTCTTTTAAAAGTGTCAAATAGGTGTCTATAGTAATGTCAAAGCCGGTACGACGCGGATTGTTGTAGAGTATCGTTGGCTTATTGGCGAAGGAGATCACCGATTTCGCATAGGAAATAGCTTCCTGTTGTGAAGGAAGAATATAAGGAGGAAAACCTAATAAGATTCCTGTGACTTCATTCGAAGTATTGATTTTTTGAGCGAGGATCTCTGCCTCTTTTTGGCGAATACTAGATACACCAAAAATGATTTCCAAATCATTACGTGTATTTAGCTTTTTTAGCGCGTCAAGTAACTGTAATTTTTCTAGTAACGTCAATGAATGTTGTTCGCCAGTTGAGCCGCCTACTAAAACTGATTGAACACCTTGAGTAGCCAAATAATCAATATGTTGTAACGTGGCTTTTAAATTTAAGGTTTCATCTTCATAAAAAGCAGTAGGAACAGCTACTTGAAAATCTTCATTTAATACCATGACATTTCCTCCAATTTTTATCCTGAGTTACGATCAATGAATAGATTGAAAAAATCAATGTGAAGTGCGGATAGAGTCAATATAAAGTGTTTGTAGTTTCTTGGTGATTGCTCCACACTGGCCATCAGCAATCTGTTTACCGTCGATTGAAATGACTGGTACGATTTCATAAATACTATTGGAAATAAAACATTCAGTGATTTTATCTAACTGAGTGACAGAAAAAGGAGTTTCACAGACTTTTAGTCCATTTGCACGGGCTAATTTTAAAATCTGCATTTTAGTGATACCTGGCAAAACAAGGTTGCCATCAGGGTGGGTATATAAAATGTCGTCAACGACAAACCAGACATTTGAGGCAGATGCTTCTGTGATCTTTCCGTCTCTTTGTAAAATAGCGTCATCGAATCCTTTTCTGGCAGCTTCATCGAGTGAGAGGATATTGCCAATCAGACTTAATGATTTGATGTCACAATGTAACCAGCGGGTATCTTCAATGACCGTTGCACGGATTCCGTTTTTTTGCATTGCAACGGGTCGTTCAATGGGGATCGTGTAGGCGAGATAAATCGGTGTTGTCTTCTTAGAATCTGGGATCAGATGTTGTCTGGGCGATACGATTCCTCGAGAAATTTGAAAATAGATTTCTCCTTCACTCACATGGTTTTTCTGGATAAGTTGTTGAAATTGTTCTTGAAGTTCATGTTTTTCGAATGGAAGAGTTAAATGGATTTTCTCAGCCCCAACCTTTAAACGATCGAAATGTTCTGAAAACATGAACATCTGTTGATCGTAAACACGGACTACTTCATATAGACCATCCCCGAAATGATAGCCGCGATCATCAGGTGAAATAGTGATTTCATCTTTGGGAATAAGTTGACCATTAAAAATTGCGTTCATAAAAATACCTCCTAAAAGTTCTAAACAAACGAGTAATGGGTGATTAGTCAGAATATTCATACATTTTGTCTGTTTGAGACGTACTTTAGCAAAATATCATGGGAATTACAATGTTTTTTTCCAAATACCTGTAATCATTCGCTGGATCTGCGAGTGTTTGTTACAATCAAAATATAAAAATAAAACGTGTTAAGACAGAAAATAATAGGAGGAAGTACATGAGACCAAAATCAAAAGATGAATTGATTGTAGCAGCGAATCAAAAATTTTCTGAACTATGGGAACAGATTGCAAAATTGAGTGAAGAAGAACAGCAAGCACCATTCTTATTTGATGAAGCGTTTTTAGCGAAGAAAAAAGAGGCCCATTGGCGAAGAGATAAAGACTTAAAAGATGTTTTGATCCATCTTTATGAGTGGCATCAGCTTTTACTAAATTGGGTCCAAAAGAATCGGAAGCAAGAGAAAATTCCGTT
>JACRYO010001229.1_pt1 | contig 49302 bp, 49 predicted proteins | sample 8023221 | NCBI WGS metagenome assembly JACRYO01 (sample SAMN15823180, study PRJNA655841) | gut metagenome | isolation source: fecal sample D85 from dog with diarrhoea from SPCA | host: Canis lupus familiaris | place: South Africa: Mmabatho, Mahikeng | collected 2019-09 | reverse complement strand
CATTCAAACTCATTAAAAATGTCTCCTATTCTACTGCAAAAGGGTTTATAAAAAAGCCTAACTTGTTAACTAACAAATTTAAGCTTTAGTGGCAATACTAATGTAATCCTTAATCAGCTTTTTTATAATCAGCGTTTTTTGGATCATGTTCATAAAGATTAGTATTTTCGGCAGTTGACTCAGGATCAATCTTTTCCTTTTGATCCTTAACCTGCTCTTCTTTATTTTGGTCTTTATTTTTGTTTTCTGTCATGATAAGTTTCTCCTATACCTACTTTCTGTGTAAAACAGTTAATTATAGTTTTACGCAGTGAGTTTTTATAAATTACTTATTTGTGCGACTAGTAATCCAAGATACGATTAAGACTAATACAACTGCACCAATAATTGAAGGAATAAGTGCCATTCCTGCTAAGCTTGGTCCCCATGATCCAAGAAGGCTTTCACCTAACCAAGACCCAATTAAACCAGCAATGATGTTACTAATCCATCCCATAGCTGCACCGCGGCTTGTAATTGCTCCTGCAATAGCACCGATAACTGCACCTACGATAAGTGTCCAAATTAATCCCATAATGATATCTCTCCTTCTGGTTCTCTATCAGAACCTAAGTCCAGATTACCACTGTCATATTTTTTCCGCAAATATTTAGCTTGCACTTTTATCACGTTTGATTCTAAAAAGGGCTTAGTGACTACTAATCAAACTGGCTATAAAATTAATCATAGTGGCAATGAGGAGTGTACTAAAGGCAAAAGAAATGAGTGAGTGCCCTAATGCAACTTTTCGAAAACGGGTTGTAGAAAAATTTGTATCCGAAACTTGGTAAGTCATACCAATGGTATAGGCTAAATACAAAAAATCCCAGAAATTAGGAAGACCCTTTGCATTAAATGACACACCACCATTATTTTGGTAATAAATTTCCGTGTAATGAATAGCGTACAATAATTGAATCAAATTCCAAGAAGAAAAAACACTAAAAATACAAAATACAATTTCCAGGCGACTGCCTTTGCTGATAGTTAATAACAAAATCACAATAAACACACTCACTGCACTTGAAAAGACAACAAACGCATCAATCAGTGGATATCGAATACCTTCTTTGAGAATTACTTTCTTCGTGTGCCGGCCTTGATCCATCGGATAAAAAGAGTAAATTACTAAACAAAAAAGTACGAATATAGCGCAGTCCCATCCTGTTAGGAGAATGTATTCCCAAGACGCAGTCAAAGAAGTTAGCAAAGCTACTAAGGTACCACTAGTCAAGGCAAGCAAGAAAACATTCCCGTGTTTATGCAAAAATTTTTGAATTTTTATTCGCTTCATAGCTTACATCAACCTAGTTCTAATATAAAAAGCACAACGTTTAGACCGCTGTGCTGAGACTTGCTACTGCAACTTCAAACCGCTTTTACGTTTACTTGACACGATTATCGTCATCGTTCACTGCTTGAGAAGTTGCTTTTTTCACGGCATCAACGCCATCTGAAGTTTTTTCTTTGATTGTGCTACCAGCGGCTGTTACGCGATCCTGTAAGCTTGTTTGTGATGCGTCAAATTCTTTTTGTGTTTGAATATCAACTACTTCAACATTTAACTCAACTAGCGTCAAACTTGTTGTTTCTCGCACCTGTTTTGTGATTACTTCTGTTAGTTGCTTATAAATATCATGTGCGTTGTGCCCATATTCCATGATAATATCTAAATCTACCGCAACTTGTTCTTTTCCGACCTCGACACCGATGCCATCAGTGGGGTTATCCGTATTCACAATTTTATTTTTAATGTTTGCGACAAAACCACCGTCAACACCTAGCAATCCTGTCACGTTTTCAATTGCATAGCCCACTACTTTTTGAATCACTTTGTCATCAAATGTTAATTCACCTTTAGGTTGACGATTCTCTGTTGCAGTATTTTGTGTAGTTGTTTTTTCTGTAGACATAATTAAATCCTTTCTATATCTAAATAATTAATTTTTACGTGTAAATATTTTAGAGACAATTGACAAATCGACATTATACGCTTCGAGCAAGTAACCAATCCAACCTGCTAGTAAGGTGACAACTATAATCAAAATCGTCTTCCAAAATCCTACAGTTACCAATAGAGTTGACAGAATGAAACCCGCAAGACCACCAACCCAAATATTAATTGATTTTTTGTCTTTCATTATATCCGCACTCCTTTTTAAATCACACGTGTGACTTTACGCTTTGAGTTTGATTTCTGATTTACTTTAATATCAACTTTAATGGGAATTCGATTTATGCCAGCGAGTAAATCATTCAAGCTTTTCGTTAAATCGTATGAAATACGAGGTAATTCTTCGACTGTCGCCTGTTTATAAACTGAATCAGCAACAATATAAAATTTTCGTTGACGACGAGTATTTTTCAATCTCACTTTAATATTTGATAAATCTTCACCTGAGAGCTTTGTCTGAATAAACTGGTTGATACCATGATTACTCAACGCAAGCCGTCCCTCTTTGGTTTGCTTCAAAGGAATATCTGGTAATTCTACCGGCCATATCAATATGAATAAAAACACAAGCACGGTCAGTGCCAGCAGTACAAGACCATAGTAATAAATGAAAAGGTCGCTCTTAAAGTCTAAATGTATATTAAACTCTGCTAAAAATTTGAACACTTCATCAATTATTTTTGGCCATATCAACAAGCAAAGCCCAACCAAATATCCGAGGCTGAAAATACTCAGAACAATTTTTTGACTTTTCTTCATATCATACCTCTCTATTACCTTATGCTACTGTTTTGCTCTCATACCAAGCACCATTGACACGACTAGTACAAGAATCACAGCACCAATTATCGAAGGAATGATTGCCATTCCCGCCAAGCTAGGTCCCCATTGACCCAACAAAGCCTGGCCAATAGCCGATCCGATTAGACCAGCAATAATATTGCTAATCCACCCCATTGACTCACCACGATTTGTGATAGCACCTGCAATGGCACCAATAATGGCACCTACAATTAATGACCAAATCATAATCTTTCCTCCATTTTCTTCTCTATGAATTATGATATCCAATTCACTAGCCTAAATATAACACTAACGGAAAGCGTTTACAAAAATAACGCTTACCCCCTTTACAAAACAATGAAATTATGAGTTGTTTTGTAAAGATTAAAAAAACAACAGCTCCTCATCAATAAGTTGCTATCGTTATTATCTGTTTAATGATTTAATTATGGATTTCCTCTTCCAAACGGTCCCCAGCTTTGTCGATGCCTTTAGCTGCAAATATGGTCCCTCCAACTGCTATACCGCCTAGAATTAATGTAGATGCTAACAATACCTTAAGTACAGTTTTGAACATAGTTTTCCTCCTTTATGCCTAAAATGAAAATTTGTTAATCTTCTTTTGTTTTCTTCCAATTTCTGACAAAATAATAGAGACTGAACAATAATTGAGACAACGTCAAAAGCATTGACAGTTTATCCCAAAAGCCAAATTTTTTATTCTTTTTATCCATCTTTTCTCCACTTTCTTCGTTGATCCAACCAAATTTCTGGTTAGTATCTTCGAAATTCAAAGGAGCTCATGATTTACTTTAAGCCACCAGTAACATTGATTGACTCACCTGTTACATAGCTAGATTCATTTGATGCTAGGAAAACATAAGCGCCTGCTAATTCTGCCGGTTGACCAGCTCTACCGATGGGTGTCGATTGGCCAAATGTTGGAATGTTCTCCGGTAACTGTCCACCAACAATCTGCAAGGGTGTCCAAATGGGACCAGGTGCCACACTATTCACGCGAATCCCTCGATTAGCCAATTGTTTAGCCAAACTCATCGTCATATTCTTGATAGCAGCTTTTGTACCTGCATAATCCACGAGAAATGACGATGGTTGCTCTGCCTGAATAGAATTCGTTGTTATGATACTGCTGCCAGGTTGCATATGTGGTAAAGCCGCTTTAACAAGCCAAATGAGACTAAAAACATTTGTTGCATAAGTGTCGGTTATTTGTTGTGTCGACAAATTAGCTATATCAACTTCCGCTTGTTGTTTGCCAGCTACTAACGTCAAAATACTTAAATCACCAAAAAATGAAACTGCTTCATCAATCAACTTTTGGCTGAATGCTTCATTCTTTAAATCACCTGGAACTAGCTTGATTTTACGACCCAATGATTCAATAATGCCCTTAACTTCTTGTGCATCTGGTTCTTCTTCAGGAAGATAATTTAACACAATATCAGCACCTTCATGCGCATACGCTATCGCCACAGATCTGCCGATTCCTGAGTCACCACCGGTTATCAGTGCTTTCTTATGTTTCAGGCGGTCATGCCCAACGTAACTTGCTGCACCATCATCTGGTGTTGGCGACATCTTGCTTTGTAATCCTGGTTCAGGTTGACTCTGTTTTGGAAAATTCTGCTTTGCATATTCTCCATTTATGTTTGTCATATAATTCCTCCCTTTTTCATACAATACTCAGCACAATCTTGACACGCACTAATAACGTGTATATTGTTTAACAAACACTTTGTTTGTTATGCCTACTATATCATTAGTAGAGAGCGGTTACAAAAATTTTGCCTATAGTTTTTAGAAGGGTAATTGCATTAAAAGAGCTCTTAAAAAAGGACTCTTTTTTATTAACTTTAACTATCTTAATAAATTATATTTCAATGAGTATTTTGTCCGTAATATGCGTTTACACCGTGTTTTCTATAGTAATGACGGTCTAACAAATATTGTGGTACGTGAATATCTTGCGAAGGATTAAGGCTCATAGTATGATAATCAATTTCAGCTACAACATCCAAAACTATAGCATTATGAACCGCATCCATAGCATCTTTCCCCCATGTAAATGGTCCATGATCATTCGTCAAAACACCCGGAACTGCCGTGGGATCAATATCTTCACTTTCAAACGCGCGTACAATTGATTTCCCAGTATTTAGTTCGTACTCACTATCTACTTCATTTTTAGTCAAACGCCGAGCGACTGGAACATCCCCATAAAATGTGTCCGCATGGGTTGTTCCAGCAGCAGGAACTGGTATTCCTGCTTGAGCAAAGGCAACAGCCCATTTTGAATGGGTGTGAACGATTCCACCCAAATCAGTCCAATGTCGGTACAAAAATGCATGGGTTGGGGTATCTGTAGAAGGATTCAAATTTCCTTCCACAACATGCCCATCTAAACTAACAACCACCATGTCTTCAGGATTGAGGTCATTATAATCAACACCACTAGGCTTAATTACAAAAACCCCTTTCTCGCGATCAACTTGGGAAACATTTCCCCAAGTTAAGGTCACTAAATTATTAGCTGGCAAAGCCATGTTAGCTTCGTAAACTTCTTTTTTCAAATCTTCTAACATAACGTTTACTCCTTCTCTTTTTTTGATGGCAATGTTTTAATCGCTGTCAATTCAATATCTAGCCCTGCGACATATCGCTCCATAAACTGTTCAAATCCTTGAACATCTTCAGGTTCAGGAGATAAGGTTTCGTATTTTTCATTGATAAACACATTATTATCCAAAAAATCATCCAAAGTTTGAGTTGTTTTTTTATTTATCGTGTACAAAGACAACACGGCCATTCCCCATGGGCCACCTTCACCTGCTGTTTTCATTACGGTAATATCGGTATTTAGTGCTGCGGCTAATAATTTTTGTGCCACAATGGGCGTTTTGAAGACACCTCCTTGCGCCACGATATTGTCTGTCAAAACTTTTTCGTCAGATAGAATACGCATACCGATTTTAATAGCACCAAATGCTGTGAAAAAAATGAAATCTCATCAAATTACCAATAGTGAATTCAGAATCTGGTTGTCGCACTAATAATGGCCGTCCTTCTGGGACCGCTGTAATATTCTCACCAGAATAATAACCGTAACCAGACAGTCCTCCAGCATCTGGTTCTGCTTCCGTCAATGCGGTATTAAAAAGTGCTTGGTATAATTCACTGGTAGAAATATTACTGCCAATCATCTTAGAAAATTGCGAAAATAGTTTGACCCACGCACTCAAATCAGATGCTGAGTTATTGGCATGAACCATTGCTACTGGCGAGCCGGTAGGCGTTGTAACTATATCAATATTTGTATAAACGTGCTGTAAACTTTTTTCTAGTACAATCATAGAAAAAATTGATGTACCTACTGAAATATTTCCAGAACGTTTTTTAACACTGTTAGTTGACACCATACCCGTTCCTGCATCTCCTTCCGGAGGTGCAATAGTTGCTCCTGCTGATAAATTGCCACTAGGGTCAAGTAACCTCGCCCCTTTCTCTGTTAAGTACCCACCAACCTCACCAGCTGTTAATGGCTTTGGTAGTAAGTCTTGAATGTGCCAATTATATTGTTGGACAGACTTCAAAGAATCAAACTGGCTCAGCATGCGCTGACTGTAGCTCCCAGTTTTCTCATCAATTGGGAACATTCCAGAAGCGTCCCCGATACCTATAACTTTTTGATCAGTTAATTGCCAATGAACGTAGCCTGCCAAGGTTGTTAAAAATTCAATGTTTTTGACATGGGTCTCTTGGTTCAAAATAGCTTGATAAAGATGGGCAACACTCCAACGTTGTGGAATATTAAATTCAAATAATTTTGTCAATTCTAGCGATGCCTCTTCAGTGATGGCATTACGCCATGTACGAAAAGGAACCAATAATTCATTGTTTTTATCAAATGCTAGATAACCATGCATCATCGCTGAAAATCCCATGGTTTTGATTTTTTTTATCTCAACATTGTAATCGACAAATACTTTCTTTCTAAGATTGCTATAAGCTGTTTGCAATCCCAGCCAAATATCATCTATCGCATATGTCCACAGCCCATCTTGCAAACTGTTATCCCATTCATAGCTACCTGAAGCAATTGTTTTGAAATCTTCAGTTGTTAAGATTGCCTTTACCGTCGTCGAACCAAATTCAACACCAAGTGCAACTTCACCATTTTTAATCGCTTGTTTTATTTTTTCGTCTGCCATAAATATGCTCTCCTTTATGGAAAAACGCCAACCAGTACAAGATGCCCGCTCTGCGATTTCCCTATTTCAACTGAACCAGTTTATCTATCGAATACTCTTTAATGGTTTGTTCCTTGCGCTTCTATTTCTTCAAGCGTTCTGCCATGAGTTTCGGGTACGGCAAACTTAATAAATAAGACGGCGATGATTGAAATTACACCAAAGATAGCAAATACCGTTGCTTGCGGCATGGCAGCCGTCATGATAGGAAATAATAACCCTACAGCAAAGGAACCAAGCCAATTAAATGACGATGCCAATCCACTAGCACGACCGCGAATTGCTAACGGAAATACCTCACCAACTAATACCCAGGTGAGTGGTGCCCAAGTGAATGAATAGAAAGCAACAAATACTGACAGAAATACCACTATCAGCATAGGTGGAAACTTGTCTGCACCCACCAATGCATTGAGTGCTGATGGCATTAAGAATGACAATGCCATTACGGTTCCACCGACCATCAGTAGCGTACGCCGTTTGAACTTGTCTGCTATTACCATATACAACAACGCGCCTAGGACAAGTATCACACCTTGTACGATTGGCCATAGTAATGCGCTTGACGCAGCTTGTCCACTTGCTTTTTCAACAATCAACGGAATGTAGTAAAATATTGCGTTGGCACCCATAAACTGTTGGAAAGCTGCCACACCAATACCCGCGGTGACTAAATATCGATACTTACTGGAAAATAATGTACTTAAAGTAATATTTTTTTGCGCACCGGACTCAATTGCTACAGTATTTTGTATGTCTTCTAGCTCTGGATCCACTTCACTGGCAGTACGAATATAAGTTAACACTTGTCGTGCTTCGGCTAATTTGTGCGTTTTCACTAAAAATCGTGGTGACTCAGGTAAACGAAGAACACCAAAGAAAAGTATGATTGCCGGCACAGCTGCTAATCCAAGCATTAATCGCCAAGCAATCGTATGCGGCAAGCCTTGTAGCAAATAGTCAACGATATATGATAAAAGCATTCCAGAAACAATCATCAGCTGATTCAACCCAGATAACCGACCTCTATTTTTGGCAGGTGCCATTTCGGACATATATGAAGGTACTAATGCCGAAGCTGCACCAACTGCTAAGCCCAAGAGGAAGCGAGCAATTAGTAACCACACCACCCCATTATTTGGAGAAACACCAGCCATAATTGCACCAACTGCAAAGATAAATGATGAAGCCAGTATCATTCGACGACGACCTAATCTATCTGACAGTTGTCCAGCTAATGCTCCGCCAAGAATTGCTCCTAACATAAGGGTTGAAGTGATCCAACCGATAGTCCCTGCATCTGTTAGATGCCAGTCTTTTTGTAAAAATGGTAAAGCGCCAGTCATAACGCCAATATCGTAACCAAATAAAATGCCGCCAAATGCACCAAAGAAATATATAAATGAACTGGCGATTCTTTTTGTAGATCCATTTTCCATGATTATGCCCTTTACTTAATATCTACATATGTGACACCGAATAAGTTGGCCAAATCTGTCAGCTGTTCAGAATCAACAGAGAAACTCAATGTTGTGTGATGTCCGCCACCTACTGTTAACCAACCTTCTGCACCCGCTTTCAAACCAGCCTTTGGTGTCCATAATTGCTTAGCAACTGGTAGATATGGTGTTTCAGCTTCTGGTTTATTTCCTGTGACATCATAGCTAATTAGCTTAAACTCATCACCAAAATCAGAAATTGTCACATCAACAGCATCACCAGTACGTCCACTAAAGACCAAACGAGCGGGATCTTCTTTACCACCAATTCCAAGAGGATGCACCTCAACACGTGGTTTATCTGATGCTATCGTTGGATCCACTTCGAGCATATGTGATCCGAGAATTGCTTCGTGACCTTGTCTCAAATCCAAAGTGTAGTCTTCCATAAATGCTGTCGCTTGATTATGTGACACAATTTTTAACAAACGTGTTAAGGCTGCCGTCTTCCAGTCCCCTTCACCGGCAAATCCAAATCCATCTGCCATCAAAAGCTGTGCTGCCAAACCAGGCAATTGTTCAAGGCCAACTAAGTCTTCAAAATTAGTGGTGAAAGCCGAATAACCTTTATCAGTCAAAAATCTCTTGATACCAAGGTATTCGCGTAATTGATATTTCACATTATGTTCATATTTTTCAGAATCATTTTGCCCAGCAACAAAGTCATACTTATCTTGAAGTTCGGTATATAGATTATCAATATCAGCATCATCAATTGCGTTAACATACGTCACTAAGTCGCCAACACCCCAATAGTCAACCGTCCAGCCAAATTTAATTTGCGCTTCGATTTTGTCACCATCAGTTACCGCAACATTACGCATCTTATCAGCAAAAGTAACTACTTTAATTTTGAAACTTTCTTCGTAAGCAACCGCAACATCCATCCACTTGCCGATTTGTACTTGAACGGCTTCATCAGCCCAGTGTCCAAAGACAATTTTATTATTCAATCGAAGCCTAGCATTGATAAATGCATATTCACGGTCACCATGTGCTGACTGATTTAAGTTCATATAATCAAAATCAATTGAATCGTATGGAATATTGTTCAACATTTGGGTTGCCAAATGGAGCAATGGTTTGTTGAGCAATTGCGTGCCACGAATCCAGTTTTTAGCTGGTGAAAATGTATGTGCCCATGTGATAACACCAGCAACAGAGTCATCATAATTTGCTTCTTTCATTGCTTCAGTAATGTTTTCAGCTGTCACACCAACAGTTTTAAATTCAATTGGATAAGGTAAATTACCTGATTCATTTAACTTTTCAATAATTTTTTTTGAATCTTCTTCAACTTGTTTCAGTACTTCAGGACCGTACAGAAATTGAGATCCTGTCACAAACCAAAACTTGTAATCTTTTATATCAGCCATTTTTCATCCTCTGTATTTGTACTTGTAGCGACATTAGTTATTTTGAAGCGACTCGGAATCAAACAATACTATCTAGAATAATCATTTTTTGGAAACGCTTACAAACAAACTATAAAACATTTGTCCGTATAAGTCAAATAAATATATTTTTATACGATAACTTATTTTTAAAAACACAAAAAAGCTAACTAGAAGATAGATTCTAGTTAGCTTTGTTTTAGCCGTTTAATTTAACTAATATCACTTACTGATTCTCTTTCAATCAATTGAGAATGATAGACAATCGACTCGACCTTGTGATGTTTGATTTTCTGTAACAGCAACCTTGCCGCATCTTGTCCCATTTTCTCTTTAGCATGTGACACCGTTGTCAACCTAGGAGACAAATATTGTGATAATTGGAAATCATCAAAACCAATCACGGAGATATCTTGTGGTACTTTAAGCCCCACCTCATGAATCAAATCGACAATGCGTATCGCTAATTGATCATTATACGCGATGACGGCTGTGGGCCTCTGATCTGGATTTTTCACCAACAATTCACGCATATTTTGAAGTGCTTCATTCACTTCATCAGATTTATACATGATCGAGGAACTCTCTGGTAAGATATTCGGATGGTTCTGATACGACTGAAGAAAGCCATTCAAACGATGAATACCTTGAACATCAGAAACTTGAAATACACCTGTGATTCTTTTATGTCCGCGTTTAATCAAATATTCCGTTACCTGATAGATTGCATTTTTATCATCACTGACCAACGTGGTACCTTCAAAATTATTGTATGATGCATTAATGAAAACCATCGGAATATTTAGTTGCGCAATTTTTTGATACAAATCAATATTAGGTGTATCGATGGCGCTTTGGGTTGGTTCAATGATTAATCCACCCAAATTTTGGCTCATCAAATTTGTTAATGCTGTGCGTTCACGTTTTGGGTCGTTATGGGTGTTAGCCAAAATAAGCGAAAATCCATTTTCAGATAGCACTTGATCAGCACCATCAATAATTGCTGGAAAAATATAAGATGCCACATGAGTAGATAAGATACCAATTACTTTGGGAATTTCCTCATATTTTTTTGCAGCCGACCAATCAGCCACAAACGAGCCGCCACCTTGCACACGATAAACATACTTTTCATTTTCTAAATCAGAAATAGCACGTCGTACGGTATAACGGCTGACAGAAAATGCTGTCATCATTTCGCTCTCTGTTGGCAGCTGTTGATTTTTATCGTATTCTCCGCTCAATATTTTTTCTAAAATGTCTTTTTTAACAATTTCATATTTATTTGCCATATTTAATAAAAATGCGCCGAAATGTTTCTGGCACTGCTAGTCCTTTTATATGATCGTTTTAATCTTATTCTTTGCAATGTAGCAATTGTATAAAATTAATCATACATTGAGTTTATCATACTGTTGTCATGCATAGCTTATTTTTTCGAATTTGTGTATTGTTTATTGAAAATCACTTCAGGGTATTTATTAGATTTCTTAGTCAAGAGCTTTTCTTTATCGCCTTTCAAATAGTGGTCAAAGAAATCACTAACATACGTTCTTGTAATATCAACAGTATGGTATGGTGTCAGCCCTCTTGCAAAAAGAAGCGGTGAAATGTAAGAAATTTCCGTAAAACTTTGATGGTAAAATTTATCTACCGTCAAAAAGTATGTATCATTAATACTCTTCTTCATGACAGAATTCAAATCAGGTTTAAATTCTTTATACGTCACTTGCTCTTTAACAGAAGCATGAGGCTTTAAGCTTTTGGCCGTATTACCTGACATAATGTACATAAATGGTTGTGAAACACCTTTAGTTGCTACCGTACCCCAGAACCCCCCTTCCAGACTCACACCAGCTTTAATACGGTTATCTTGTGCTAACGCTTCAGCTGTCGTTGCACCACCGAAGGAATGACCAAACATACCAATTTTATTCATATTTAACTTTCCAGTAAATCTAGAATTCGACTGATTCCATGCAGACAGTTTATCAATTACAAAAGTAACATCTTTAGATCGAACCGCCACACTTTTGACATTATAGTTATAGAGCCCTTTAGAAGTATTGTATTTTGGATCTGCTTGGTAATAGGCAGTTTTACCATTTGATAATGTTACTTTAGCCGATGTATACGGATGATCCATACCAACAACGATGTATCCGCGACTGACAAGCTCTTCAATCGCTGACATGCTTTGATATCTAGTTGAACGTATCCCCGGTGAAAACAAAACGACTGGATAATTCTTTTTATCATTAGAGATACTAGCATTCTTTACAACGTGCGTTTTAACTAATGATAAGTGACTAAATAATTGTTTCGGTAAATTAAATACCAAGCTCATTGCTTCGCCTAAACTACTTGGATAGGATTCTTTTTGTTTTGATGTCATTGCTTTTTTATTTGTCGGATACCAGACACTAACAGCCACATTTCGCTTATCAGAGCTAGTTTTTGTGAATGTTTCCGATCGACTTGAATCAACCAAGATTCGAGTCTGTTCACCTATACCATATTTACCTGAGGGTTGTGGCATGGTGAAAACAGGTAAAATGATGCTCATGAATGTTGATATAGAAATTACCAAGATGCTTATAAATGTAAATAATCCTTTCAAAACAGCGTGTTTCCGGTGATTATTTTGGTGGTTTAGGCGATATAACATGTATCCCATAGATAAAAATGCTATTAAATATGTGCCTAACATTTGGATACGTACTTTATCGATAAATACATGCAGTCCGCCTATAACTAGCATGGTTGATAATAACCAGTAGTAAGTAGTTTTTTTCCAGTGCCCCCATACTGAAAATATTAGGCTTAACAAGGTTATTATTGTTAACAATATTTCTAAAATTCGCATATTTTTCTCCTTTTTACTTTCTAGAAATGCCAACTAACAATGTTATTATAAACTGTGAAGTAAACTTCAATGTCAAGTTCAAAATATTCTACCCTATCTGTTGACGCCACAAATATATGGCACCATTGTGCTCGTGAAACATTCATATGAGAAATAAATACATTGAACTATCCTTCTCACAAAAGCATAAAACACTGCTACAAAAGATTGCAGTCTAGAAAATCCATCAAAAAAAACCAGCTAATTGCTAGTTTTTTGTAAAAATGCTACGAAACAAATACCATTTTGCATGTCATGGACTGAAAGGACACTGATATGGGCGCAGCTTTATGAAAATATTTACTGCAATTAAACTTCCATTAGTAAATTTTGATTATCATTCACCGTTGCTTCTAATGATTTAATCAAAATCACACTGATAACAGTCAAAGGAAGAAACAATAATATGACTACTGACCAACTCATGTGTGTTGAAGTATTTTCGTATATGCCAAATTGTAAATCAAACAAAAAGTGTAAGATGGCACCAATGTGAATACTGTTTGTAATAATTTTTACCAGAGAAAAAAATAAACCAATACAAAAAGCATAGAAAACTTGCTGAGCAACGCCCTTAGTGGTATCTAATCCTAAATTGAATAGATGCAACAAACCGAATATGATACTAGTCACTATTGATGTAATGAGCAATTTGTTATTGTATTTTTTTAAAAACCGCTGAGTTAGATTGAATAAATATCCTCTCACAAGATATTCTTCTAAAAATCCGGCACCCAAAGCTATAGCTGTACAAGTGACAATAATTTCAGGTGAACTCTGGAACAAATGTAACATACTTTGAATATTTTCATTAATAATATATAGCAAAATAAAATAACCAAAGGCAAGTAGTGATGAATATTTTTGAAACGTAGACAGTTCAATGCGGTGTACGAATAATCGACCATGGTTTGAAATCGAATTGACAAGACGTGAAAATATGTAGATGCACACGATTAAAAGAAAAGTTATTATGATTAAATTTTTTAATGGGGCTTGATCTGGAGAATACGGTTCAATCAAGATACCAATAAAAAACGTTATGATAATTGCCATATTCTTTATGAGAAACATTATCGGCTTATATTTTTTTCGTACCATATTTAAAACATCCTTTGATTTTTTATTATCGTTGCAAACACGCTGCAATAACGTTATTATAAACGATGAAGTTAACTTCAATGTCAAGCTAAACTTGCTATTTTGTCATTGAAATAAAGTGGAACCAATTATTTTAGAGGAAAATGATATGAAACAACTAACTCGTGGCCAACTAGCAAAAATAACAGGTCTTAGTGCGGCGACAATTCGTTATTATGAACAATGCGGACTACTACCAAAACCAAAACGTTTAGCAAATGGTTATCGCATATATGATGAAACTTATTTACCAAAAATTAAGTTTATTCAAGATGCCAAATCGCTAGGTTACACTTTAAAAGAGATTCAAGAAAGCCTGAATATGCTTAGCAAACAAATGTCCCCAGACGATTTAAAAAAGCTTGTTGCAGATAAAATAACTCAAATCGAATCCAGAATTGATAATCTAATTGCCATGAAAAAATTATTGACATCTTTGTTAGAATTTTCAGATTCCGACATTTACAATTATTTGGGCACTTTTTAAGCAAAAAAAGATAACCATCGTATATGGCTATCTTTTTTAAAAATTAAAGTATCTCATCAAAGCCATTACTAGCACGCTCAATAAAACTACAGCCATCAGAGAACGCCTAAAATAACCAATAATTAAACCGGGCAACAATGCTACTAAAGCAGTAAAGTTCACTGTCGCCAGATGCCCGTACCCATGAACAACAAATATATTTTGAAACATAAGTGTTGTCATCATTGCTAACGGTAAATACCTTAAAAATGTCGTCATCCAATCTGGAAAATTAATATACTTAGCCATAAAAAAAGGTATTACTCTAGGAATAAGTGTCACAATAATACTACCTAGAAGGACGATATAAAATTTCGTATCACTCATATCACTTACCCTCACTTCTATTTACCAAAACGGCGTAAAAACTTCCCAAAACAGAGGCTATCAATACAGACACAACTGCGCTAAAGAAATACATAAGTATATATAACAAAGTCGTAGAAACAATTATAATTGACAGCACCTTAAACCTGCTTTCCTTCGGATTTTGGAACATAGAAATGCTTGTCAGCAACCAAAGTCCGGCAAACATTCCCGTTAAAGCAAAATCCAAGCCGAATGCTGCAGGATCAGTAATGTTTTTGCCAACTACTGCAAAAATAACACAAGCTAGCCACCACGTTGCCCACGAAGCAATATTTAAGCCATGCATCCACATCACTGATCTTTCCTTGCCAGCAGCAATATTCACAGATAGTATGCCAAATGATTCGTCAGTTACTAAACTACCCATAAGCAAACTAGATACTGTAGATTGCCGTGGAAAAACCTGTGTAACCGTTAATGATTGTAAAAACATGCGAAAGTTAACCAAAAAAACCATCATGACAATACTGCTAATAGAAGCATTGGCAGCCAGCATACTAACAACAATAAACTGTCCAGAACCAGCATAAAAAATCGCTGACAGCAAAAAGACTTGCCAAATAGTAAAGTGTTCTGAGCCAGCTATTGTTCCAAATGCTGCGCCAATACTAATATAACCTAGCATGGTTGGCAGGGAAGCCTTTACGCCACTCCAAAAATCATTCAATTGTTGTTGTGATAACGACATAGATTATTCTCAATTCCTAAAATTTTAGTCGATTGAAGCGATATAAATATCCTATCACATCTGTTTTTGAATGTTAAGAGGTTTATTAGCAAATAATTAGACAACACCTTATAAAAATTCCAACACACTTAGTATGTTGGAATTTATTATTAAAACAAATAATACATCAAAGACTCGTCACTTTATAGAACGAAAAGTCGCCGTAACCATCATGCTGATGTGCATCAGTGACCGCTATGAAGTTGAACAGCCCCGTGAAACCTCCAATTTCACCTTTTTCCCCATTAACCCCTTCATCAGATAAATAATTAACATCAACATTTTCTAGTAATATCAGCCATTCATCGTCGGTAGACATTCTATAAAACACTGTCGCTTCACCAAAATTATAGACAAATTTTATTTGAACGTGTCCATTTGAAATAGGCACCTTAACATACTGATAAATTTTTTTCTCACCCAACTTTGCTTGTGTTAAACCTAATGCTATCGCGTTTAATGATTCTGACCAGTATAAATTTGCATACAACCAATTATTAGCATCATAATATAGCCCTGCTCCAGCTGATTCAGAATAATGATCTGGATGAATTTCCACTTCAGTTTCTAGAGAATAAGTGAACGATGTAGCTCGTGTAGCTAAAATACTTGGATTCATTTGTGAGAAAAGTGACTCGCCGCCATAAATTCTTAAGTAATCTCTATTTCCTAAATGATTGACCCATGTTCTATTCTGAAAACGATACGGGGATAAAAATCGCTTGTCATAATGAGGCTCATTAAAGTACTCCGTAATATCTTCAGAATATTTTATTGTTGCTTCTTCTTGTTGTGGGCCATCGATATTTTCCTTAGCAAAATTTGTGCCGTCAGCCATTTGTAACCAACCGTCTGCCGTCCAATTTACTTTCTGGATACCAGTTTCTCGTCCTAATGGATTCAATGTCGTACCAGGTAATGGGCGTGACATCAAATGGGCAACGTACCACTCACCATTGGGTGTCTCCACCAAAGAACCGTGGCCCGACTTTTGTATATTAGAATTTGGATTATACATCTCAAATTGTCCAGCATCAGGATCTCCTAGGGAAAAAAGGTGTTCCGGTGAGGAAGTAATAATTGGTTCGCCACTAGGATGTGATTCATAAGGTCCAAATATGTCCTTTGATCGACCAATTTCGACACTATGGGCATACCCTGTCCCCCCAGCTGCAATCATAAGATAATAGTAACCGTTTCTTTTGTAAATTATTGGTGCTTCAGCAGCACCCCTTGAAGTAAATCCGGTAGTCACTCGATGCCACGAACCAACAATTTTCTGCTTTTCAAAGTTGAATTCAGCTATGACAATATGCCCTGGTGCTTGATAATTTGGCCTTGACTCCCATTCTAAGATAGCAATATATTTCTTGCCATCGTCGTCATGAAAAATAGATGGATCAAAGCCTATTGATGTGAGGTAAATTGGCTCTGACCAAGGGCCGTGAATACTTTCCGACCAAAGCGCATACGAATCGGCATTAAATTCTCGACCCGCCATGTTTAACATGTGCGAATAAGCAATCCAATAACGTTTTTTGTGTGCATCATAGGATAGATGTGGCGCCCAAATTCCTGCTGGTGTGTTTGTTCCCTTCAAAGAGATCTCTTCTTTTTTCAAAACATGATCAATTAATTGCCAATTTTTTAAGTCAGTTGATTCAAATAGCTGAATTGCAGGTGTCCAATGAAAGGTTGAAGTAGCAATATAATATTTATTTTCTACCCTAATGATGGATGGATCAGGTGCCATTCCAGGAATAATCGGGTTTTTTATTTTTAACATATGATCACTCTCTTTCAATTAATCGCCTCAGTATGTTTAAATCTTGGCCCATTTTTTGTTGACAGACCTTTCGAGTGACCAAGAATCCCAGCCGAACCACTCCTTATCATTAATTGTGTCAATATTAATTTTGTAACTCCAGAAAAAATAACCATCGACACGTTGCCACTGCTCAATTTGTAAGTTCCAAAGATCTTGATAAATACTCAGCGCACTATTTTGATCAATTTCTACTTCTTGATCAAATACCTTTTGAACAGGACTAACACCACCTTTGGTGTCTGAACCTGTGGCCAAAGAATTAAACAAAGTCCATTCACCCACCACTACTGGAACGAATTCTCTAACCTTAGCAATCGCATCCCCAATCTCATTCATGTATTGATGATACGAATCAAGTGTTAACTCGCCTGTCTTCATTTCAGCAATCATTAGGTATTGGTGGGTATCTAATACAACATTCTCAAATTCATTTTTCTTAAAAAAGTCCGCCCATTTTGAAATATCAAACCCATCATGAAACATAACCACCTTATCAAGCGGTAGTACTTCTCGTAATTTGATGTATGCTTGCTTATAAAATTCGTATAGAAACTTAAAGGTAATCGGTGCGTTTTCCAATGCCATCTCCGGATCACGAGGCTTATACCGATCAAGCATTGTTTGAAACATTTCGGCCGTTGCAGGTTCATTTAATACTTCAATACCATATAATCCAACTCTTTGCCCATAGCGTTCGGCCAAACGACGCAAAACTGAAATAGCAAAATCTACTTGGTCTGAGTGTTGTGCCCAGTTCTGAACGCCAGATATACCACCATTGTCAAAACCATTTTGACTCCCAGGAACTGTATGCAAATCAATTAAAATTTTAAGGTTATATGCTTCAGCCCAACTAAAGGCTTTATCAAGATAATCGATAGCACCAATAAATGGTGGCACATCACCAAAGATAAAATAAGGAACTGGAATACGTATCGTGTCAATTCCTAAACTAGCGATGTTTAAGAAATCAGCCTCCGTAATAAAATTAGCCCGGTGCATATTTATGCGTGTTCTGTATTCTGTTTCACTTAAGTCACGTGGCAAATAATACTCATCTTCTGCTTCCACACCATCAAATAATTGTGGCGCCATCCACTTTTCCAAAACAAGCCATCCACCTAAATTAACACCTTTAATCATTGTCTAAATTCTCCTTTACTTTGTCGACTTAATCATTTGGATAAATATCATAGCTAGTGCAGAAAAAACAACAGCTGTTGGAAATACCAAATTATATCCACCAAATCCAACTAAAATACTCGTAACAATTGGACCAACTGTCTGGCCTAATGTGGTTGCCATGTTTAAGATTCCTAAATCCTTACCCGATTCATTCTTGTTAGGCAAAACATCTATATTCAACGCTTGATCAACCGCACCATACACCGCATAACCTAGTCCTGAGAATCCTGCAAACAGAATCATTGAGAATGGTGACTTCATAATCCATGGTAACAAAAACCCAATTGACATGAGCAAGGTTGCAATATTTACTGGTAGCTTTCGGCGGCCAAATTTGTCTGACAAACTTCCTGAAACTAGTGAACCAACTAGTCCGACAACCATTGTCACGATTGACATGACCGAAATAGTCGCAGCAGCAGCTGTTTCACTTTGACCAATATAACTTAACAAAACATATAACTGATAATTCAAAATCATGTAGTATGAAAAAATTAATAATGACCTACCGGTAAAGGCTAACCAAAAATCACGGGCGCCTTTAAGCGGTGGACGAAATGAAGCTAATAATTCCTTAACGCCACCTGTAACTGATGGTAATGACTTTGCAGAACGCTCGTGTGGCCAAACGATAACTGTCGCAATACCTGCAATACCCATTAGGATACCGGCTGTAATAAATCCTGGGGTCTGTAACGTAATAAAGCGGGCACCAATCAAGGTTCCAAGCGACGTTCCAACGGTAGTACCAGCTGAATAAAAGGCTGATGTCGTTGCACGCAAGTTTTCAGGAACTCGATCTGACAGAGTCGCCATAGCTGGCGCAATCATCATATTTAAACCAATCATACTGATACAGTAACTAACACCGATCAACCAGACATTTTGAAACAGACCGATAGCAAACAAGGATACACCGCCGATAACACCACCTGCAACAATCCATGGTGTACGTTGGCCAAAGCGAGAACGCGTGCGATCTGATAAATTACCAACGATTAAGTTTGATAATAATGAGGTTATGGCGGTTGCTGCGTTTAAAACACCAAACACGGCTGTGGAACCTTCGGCTCCTACCACATTTCGCAAATGTTGTGGCAAAAGAACTGCAGCTATAATTGCCAATCCAGCCATCCACAACAATGAGAACAAGAAATAGGATATCGTGAATCGAAATCCATCTTTTTTGCCCAATTTAATTTGAGCATCTACTGTCTTATCCATTATCAGTTACTTCTTTCTATAATTTTTACATCCCAAGGTTGCAATGTCACTTGACTACCTTGAGCCATGTGTTCTTGTTTGATTAGCTCCATACCTGAGAAAGGCGTAGCAAGGCTTGTACTCGTATCCGAAAAATTGAACAGAAAATCAATGTTCGCGCCGTACTCATTTTTTGCTGATTTAACAATCACTGGAAAAGTTACATCATAATCAGATTGGGAAATTCCTGATTGATTGATAACATGCTTTACTAGAGCATTCGTAACAGACTGGCTTGGCCAAGCACCTAAATACCATGCCATACCATTACCATATTTGTTTTCTGTAATAGCACCAAATTTTTTCCAATGATTATTATATGAGGCTAAAATTGTTGCTCCGTCACTCTCGAGCAATTCAGCCCACTCACTGATGTGCAAATCAGTATCTTCAAATATGCCAGTTTGATCTTCTAATGTCTCACCGTTGGGGTCGACAAACATGTGATAATGCGCACCAATTGCTTCTCGAATAATTGCTGGTTGTATATCAGTCCGTACTTTGACATGTTCATCAGTCACACCGTCTTTAAACGTGAACAATACATTGCCACCGTCATGAATGTACTGATTTAACGCTTTCAAAAAGGTTTCGTCACTGACATATAACATTGGTACGACAACTAATGCGTAATCACTCAAATTAATTGTCTTTGGATTCAAAATATCGGTTCGGACATTTAATTTGTAAAATGTATCGTACAATCTTCGAAATACATCATTGTAGTTTACGTCTTTTCCAATCGCAAACTCTATCCAATCACTAGATGTTGCTGTGAGACTTTCGTTATCTACCACAAACGCTACGTCTGCTGCATGATTTAAGTTGACTAACTTATCAGACAAACGGTCAAAGTCATGTCCCACTTTTTGAGCCTCTTCATAAACTGGATTTGGTTCAAAATCATGACTCAGTAATCCTTTCCAATACGTCTCGAAAGAATTATGGATAGAATGCCAGTGCCAATATTCAATCATGTTCGCGCCATTGGCGATATGGTTAAAAGCAAGTTGATAAAGTTGTCCTGGATATGGTGTCCAGCTTTTAAATGCTTGTGCCTGCGTTTCTAGCACTAAATAATTTTGATGCTTAATTGAACGCGCAACATCGCCAGCAAAAGAATTTTCTATCCCTGTAAGCTGACTTTGTGAGGGATGATAGACGTCAATTCCCACAAAGTCTAACGGTTCAGCTGCTTCAAAATGATTGACATCTGGTTGAATGCCATACGAATAATCACGCCATTCAAAATCAAAATTGTGTGTTACAAATTGAAAATCTTTTTTATACTCATTGACCAAGTCAACTTGCCAACTTAAGTATTCCTTCACTAATGAACGTTGGTATTTTGCAAACTCACCTGCTAAACTGCCGTTAATTGTACCGTTTACATTCGGAAAGTCCTCCCACGTGTTAATACGATTCGACCAATAGTCAAGACCAAACTCTTTATTGAATGTATCAAGATCACCAGAAAATTTTTCTTTAATTTCTTCAACAAAGCCGGCCTGTACGTGACTTGCAGATGTGCCATAGTGCTTGGTTTCATTATCGACTTGATAGCCAATGATATTGTCGTAATCAACCGTTTCCTGCAACATATGACGAATGATTCGCTCAGAATAATATCGATAAATTGGACTGGTAATATCCATTATCTGCCTGGCACCGTAAGGTAGCCGGTTCCCATTATTTTCAACAAGCACCTCAGGAAACTTCCTAGCCAACCAAGTAGGAAATGCATACGTCGGCGTGCCCACAATAACCGATATCTTTGCATCCCTCATTTTATTTAGCGTATAAATCAGTTTGCTAAAATCAAATACACCATCTTGTGGTTCGTAGGTACTCCAAGTACTTTCTCCAATTCTGACGACATTAATTTTAGCTTCTTGCATCATTTTGATATCTTGATCAATACGATCGTAGGGCAAATACTCAAAATAATAGGCAACGCCAAACAATAATTCCTTATTTTTGTTCATACTGTTCCTTCCTTTGTGTTAGAATAAAATTACAACTCTTGATAACGCTTTCATTATGGGGCATAATTATCTTAAATGTAAGCGCTTTATTTATGATAAAACAGCCCTTTTTGAGGTTATCAAATGAAATCATTCGAAAAAAAAGAGCTCCAAGGCTCAATACGATTACCCGCATTAGATTGGAACATCTCTTTCTTTGGCGGTCATCAGCAAGATATCAAATCTGGCTGGCACTACCCTTCTGAACGTCATCTGGCATTTGAAGTATTTTACATTGTCGAAGGCGCAATCAATGTAACGGCCTTTGATAATACAATTCGCCTAGAATCTGGAGATATTATGGTTTTATATCCCAATGTATGGCACGAAACAACTAGTCTAACAAATACAACCTACTTTAATTTTCATTTCAATTTAGATGATGAACGATTCGTCACAAATTTAATAAATCAGGGTATCCTTAATTTTCCTAACGGCTCACTAAAAAATATCCCTCTTATAAAAAGTTTGGACAAATTACGGGATGTATTAAATAAGAATATGGCGTACACTTTTAAGGATGAGTTGAAACTTCACGTGTTACTGTCTGATTTTATTTTCCAATTATTTTCTAGTGAAATATTAGAACACACACCACTTAACTCCTCACAACTTAAAATAGCCAGTTCAATTGCTTATGGTATAAGAACTACTTTGCAAAAAAATATCCACAGCTATTTTAACGAAGATTTCATTGTTAGCGATCATTCGTCACGCTTAAGTATCGACAAAATTTATAGTGATTTAAAAATTAGTCCAAGTTATGGCGGAGAAGTGTTTAGAAACATTTATGGATACGCGCCACGACAATATTTAACAAAATTAAAAATTGCCCAAGCCAAGCGGTTACTGCAAATGCCTGATTTGAGTGTGATTGACATTAGTGAAGCGCTGGGTTACCGAGATCCCGCTCATTTTTCACGACAATTTAAAAAATGGACTGAAAATACTCCCTATCAATATCGTAAAAGTCATCAATAAAAAAGTACTGACTGTTAACAATCAGTACTTTTCTTAAAATACAGCATTTTCCAACACGGTCCACTCATCAAATATCGTATCTTCATCTTCAAAACGACGATTATTCAATAAGTATTCCTTTGCTTTTAAAACCAATGGTGAAGCATTACGAATACTAATATTTTCAAGCGGTATAAAAACAGCGCCTAATGAATCTTGCCCATCAAACTGTGGTGCTATCTCTTCAATTTTGCCAGACAACTCTTCAACATCATAAAATACAGCGATGTGTTGATTATAGTGGTAATTTAAATAATCCCAAGGATATTTAAAACTAGTAATTCCCAACTGACTATATTTCTGAACCGTCAAACCTGTTTCTTCTGCTATTTCACGTTTAATAGCAAGCGATAATTCTTCACCATCTTCTAAACTGCCACCCGGCAAATCAAAACGATTAATGTAAGGTCCACCATTCTTTTTTATGACAACAATCCCTTTGCTGCTTGAATAAATAATGCCATAAACGCCAAATGCACGATGATATTTTTCCATATCCATTCCTTCTTTCTAAAGTGTGAATAGCGTAAAAAAGCAAGTCAGTAATATGACTTGCTTTTTCATATAAATTTATAGTACAACACTACCTAAAAATTTTCAAAGGCAGTGTCAATTTGCTGATATTCTGTTTCAGTTAAGTCAATGTTTAATGTAGCAACGTTATTGGTCACTTGGCTTGCATTACGCGCCCCAGGAATAACCGCACTGATACTGGGATTAGCAATATACCAAGCCAGAATAGTTTGCGAAATTGAAGCATTGTGATTTTCCGCTATTTTCTCAACAAGTTTTAAGGCAGAGATAATTGTTTCAAATTGCTCTTTTGTAAACTGATCAAACTTATCAGCATCCGCCAAGCTGTACTTTCCTGTTAACAATCCAGAAGCCAATGGAAAATATGGCACAAAACTAATATGGTTTTCTTGCAAGTATGGCCATAATTTATTTTCCGCTTCGCGGTGCACTAAACTATATGCATCTTCTACATAGTCTACTTGACCATTTTTATTAGCTTCTTTAATTTGTTCTAAACTGAAGTTTGACACACCGACTGCACGAATTTTCCCAGATTTCTTCAAATCATTTAAAGCAGCAACTGCTTCATCTTTGGGCGTGTTTTCATCAGGAAAATGAATATAGAAAATATCAATATAGTCCGTCTGAAGTCTTGCCAAGGCATCATCAACTGCTTTTTTAAGAAAAGTTGGTGTATTATTTATTTTTAAATCATTTTCTGGATCTTGTGCCGCTTTAGTAGCAATTTTAAAGCTTGAGCGGGGGTACTTTTTAAGAACTTCACCAATGATTTCTTCTGAGCGACCAAGACCATACATATAAGCCGTATCAATCATTTGGACCTTCGAATCCAATGCTTCCCGAACTATATCAAAGCCGTCTTCATCTTGTAGGCCCTCGAATAAATTATGACCGCCCACTTTGTTGGTGCCAATGCCCAATTTCAAAGCCTTATTACTTTCTTTTTGATTATGTGACATGATTCTCCTCTCTACATTCAACTAACTATTAATTAGCTTAATTATATAGCAGGTTAATCAACAATACTGTTTTCATGCTTAATTATTACATTTAAAATTCTCGTTTGAGCAGATAATACTCATTCATATCGCGCAATTGACCACGATGAACATAGTAATCCGGATGAGTTGCCAAATATGAAAAACCTGCGTGTTTGGCAACTGCATTACTGCCAATATTCTCTACATCGGCAAACAATGATAACTTATTCAAACCAATATTTTCAAAAGCATACTCACAAATCTTACGGACAGACTTGGTCATGATACCCTGATGCTGGAATTTTGAATGTAGCCAATATCCTATCTCTGCTTTTTTGTTCTCTGAATCAATATAATGAAGATCAATTACACCCACAATATGATTATCTCGAATAATTGAAAACAAGGCATCAGTACCATCTGCGATACCATGCATTTTTTTCTTTATATAATTAACTTCGTCTTCTTTTGTTTTTGTTAATGCCACAAACCCAAGAAATTGACCGATGTTTTCTTGATCATTATAGAGTAACTCAAATATTTCATCGGCATGGCTTAGTTCGGTCACCGCGATAGCAAGATGATTCTCTATCGCACTTTCAAAGTAAACACTCATAATTTTCCCTCATAACGTCTAGAATATCATACATTCTAACACAATTATGATAATATTACATTATTTTATTAGATATTCGGATTTTTGTGCAATATATGCGCAGGATTACCAACGATAGTCACGTGGCTTGGAACATCATGTAAGACCACTGTTGCAGCTCCAATCTTCACATGATTTCCAATTGTAATATTTCCCAAAATAGTAGCATGGGCACCAATCAATGTGTGATTGCCGATTTTTGGGTGCCGGCGACTTGTATCTCCAAGTGCATGATGGGTGCTGCCTAGAGTTACACCATGATATAAAATAACATCATCACCAATAATTGCTGTTTCACCAATCACAGTTCCAGAACCGTGGTCAATTAACAGACGTCTCCCAATTTGCGCGCCAGGATGTATCTCGACTCCCGTGATTAAACGTCCCCATTGCGAACATAGATGCGCAAGAAGCTTCAAATTGAGTTGCCACAACTGATGACTAATGCGATAAAACCAAACGGCATGCAAACCAGAATAAGTTAAAATAATTTGCAAATTAGAAGAAATGGCGGGATCGTAATTTCTGATCATTTTAATATTTTCAAAAATAATTATTCTCCTTTGAGTATTCTATAAAGTACCAAGGTTAATATCATTTTGAACAGATTTAATAGACTGTTCTAGGATTGCCAGACCGCTATCTAATTCCTCATAACTAACAGTTAATGGTGGAGCTATCCTGAACACACCACCCATCCCTGGCAGATTAACAATGTTCATATGAAGCCCTAGTTTATAACAGCGTTTTGTAATTTCATCACCAATAAATTCAGATCTTTCTTTATTGCTTTTACTTTTTATAATTTCTAATCCTTGCAGAAGCCCACGACCGCGAGCATCCCCAACAATATCATATTTATCGACTAGTTTCTGCAATCCGTCATGTAAATAATTTCCTTTTTCCTTGGTTACTTGGCATAAATTATCACGTTCAATAATATTCATAACTGTGCAACCAACAGCTGCTACCAAGGGATCGTTTACGTGCGATGTATAAAAAAGAAATCCTTTTTCATGAGCCTTTTTTTCAATTTTATCCGTCGTAACTAATGCTGCCAAGGGTAGACCCGAACCCAATGTTTTTGATAAAGTCAAAATATCAGGTTCAACGTCATCGTACTGATATGCAAACCATTCACCAGTTCTACCTAAGCTAGTTTGCGCTTCATCAAATATCAGTAGCATACCACGTTCGCGACATTTTTCTTTTAGTGCTGCCAAGTATCCTTTTGGGGGCACCAGAATACCACCACCCGATACAATTGGTTCCACAATGCAAGCCGCTAGGCTACCAACCGATTGTGCATCAACCATTTCAAATCCATAATCTAGTTCTTTGTGCCAATCGTATTCTCCTTCTGAATTGAAAAAACTGGGACGGTATGTATACGGCGTTGGAATTGAAAGTTGACCTGGAGACGTTGGTGCCCCTGATTTTCTAGCTGAGGCATAGGTAGCACCAGCGCTAGCCTGCGTCACACCGTGCCATGATTTATTAAAAGAGACAACCTCAAATTTGCCTGTGACCAATTTAGCCATTCTCAAAGCGGCTTCATTAACTTCCGACCCAGTCGACAACGGAATAACTTTTTTTAAATTTCCCCCTGTTTTACTGGCAATGTTTTTAGACAAATTAATATTAGGTCGCGAAAGCATTCCGCTATATAAATGATCCAATCGTTGTACGGTTTGCTGTAAAGTCGTAACAATTTCCGGATTTGAATGTCCTAATGTAGAACTCATCTGCCCTGATGTAAAATCAAGTATTTTTTCACCTGATTCTGTAAACAAGTAGGTTCCTTTTGCGTGATCAATAATATCGGGACTAAAATCCATTCCAGCGTACCGACCAACATATTTTTCTACATCAGCCCACGGTTCCTGTGATTTTTCAAATGCTTCTATCATATTTAGATACCTCTTTCAATTAATAGTTAACTTGAAATTAATTTTAAAGCAATATAAAATTAATGAAAAGATAAAGTATCTGACGATATAGTTCAGTTTTTCTAAATGATTGAGGTAATATGAATGAATATTTGGCAACTGCAAATTTTAACCCACCTAGCCGAACTAGGAACAATGAATCGAGTTGCTGATGCTTTATTTGTTAGTCCTGCAACAATATCACAGCAATTAAAAGACCTTGAAGACGATTTAGAATTAACGCTGATTGAAAAACAAGGACGGAAAGTTTATCTGAACCAAACTGGACAAGAACTAGTGGAGAGAGCCCAGCCAGTTTTATCTGAATTAGAAACGATCGAAAATGATTTTAAAACACGACAAAGTGAAATTACTGGCATTGTTAGAATTGCAACTTTCACTAGCGCATTAAATTCTATACTTATTCCTGTCATAAAAAAGATTAATCAAACTTTTCCAAGTATAGAATGCAGAATATATGAAGAAGAACCCGACCAAAGCTTATTAGGACTTCGGTCACACAAATTTGATATTGTTTTATCCGGTTATTTTGAAAAAAAGGTCACTTTTCCCAATTCGGACATCATATCGACCAATATTGGCGAAGATAAATTATTAGTAGTCTCAAGTAAAGACGATAAAAGTATTTTCCCAATTAAGCACTTTTCAGACTTAGCATCAAAAAAGTGGATCATAGAACCCAAGAATACATATTTATCCAATCATATCATCCAAATATGCCGAGAAAATTTATTTGACCCTGATGTCGTTAGTGAAATTCACAGTTATGATGCTATAAAAAGCTTAGTGAAATCACAACTCGGTATCTCCATTTTGCCTTCCTTAGCACTTACTGCGGGTACTGATATGAATGGAATTTTTGTTCATGATTTCGATACTAAAAGCAAGAGACAAATCTACCTTTTAGAACGTAAGCCACAAAAAAGAATTCCTGCAATTAAAATCGTGTCGCAAATGATTACCGATCAAGCAACTGCAGTTTTAAAAAACTTTAATTGATTTTTATAAGTTTAATTTTGCCAAATTTAAAAAGCGACTTCAGTGATTGAAATCGCTTTTTTTATTTTTTCTAACACACTTCTAAGATATTTTTCTTGAAACCTGCTGATAATATGTTTTCGATGTTTTCAGATAGATTAAGTAATAAATTACAACTATCGAGATCACTGTTAGTACAGTGGTCAGATAAACTACTGGACCAATAATTATACCAAACAATTGCAGAATTTTATGAATCATTGGCATCGCAAAACATAAGTGCATAATCGCGACAACCACAGGTAGACCAAATATCCAAATGATTTGTGAACGAATCGTTTGCTTAACTTCTTGACTGGACATGCCTATTTTTTGCAAAATATCGAATTGCTTTTGGTCAGAACGTCCCTCAGATATTTGCTTATAATAAATAATCAAACCAGTTGCCATAATAAAACTAACTGAGAATACTAAACCAATAAAGAAAAAGCCACCATAAAATTCTTTTAATACAGATATTGTTGAAAATCTATCTTCACTCGTAATATTGTATGTTTGAGATACCTCTTTTAAGAATTTTTCTCTTTGCTGCTCAGTACCTGTGACATTGAATAATAACTGGTTCTTATAAGTAATATTCTGTTTCGTATCACCTAAATCATTAAACTCGTTTCCTAGAGCACTTGTAACACTCTTAGAAGGCACAACTACTATCAGTGAATGTGTCATATTAGGCTGAACACTAGGAATCCCTTTAATCTTTTTCAACACGCTTTTCACATGGTAGTTTTTACCCAAAAAAGTGATATTGCCCCCATTGAATGTTCCTTGTCTATCATAGACATATATTTCATTAGCCTTTAACTTGTTTGAGCTATTATTGGCCATATATTTATACTGTTTTTCTGTTATGAACTGGATTTCAGACAAATTGTCGGCACTCCCAACGGAATCACCAGTTAAAGGTTGTAGCTTCCCTTGAGTCGTTAAATCCCCAGCTATCGCAGTACTAATTTCTAATTTGTAGGGTTTGTCTATTTTTATACCATTATTACTAGCAACTTTTCTCACAGACTTAATGGGCACTTTACGGTCAGATGAGCTTGTCAAAATAACAGCCCGCGGAAATTGTTGATTGATGTAGTCTTCTTGTCCAACAAACATTGAAACTGTTGTAACAATAACAACCAGCGACATAGTTGTTAATAGCGTAATGCTAGCCAGACCTGTTGCATTCTGCTTCATTCTAAATAACATATTCGACACAGTTATAAAATGATTTGCTTGGTAGTAATACTTTCCATTTCGTTTCATTACTTTTAAAATAATCGTCGAAGCTACGATGAACAGAATATATGTCGCACAAACAACTAACAGTACAGCTATAAAGAATTGACCAATTGCTTTTAAAGGTGAATGAACCGTTAAGGAAATATAATATCCCATTGTTAGCAGGACTAGTCCAAGGCCAAATAATACCCAATGGCTTCTGGGTTCTGATTCTCCCTTTTTAGTTGCATGCAATAAAGATATGGTTTTAAGTTTAAAAATCGAAAATATGTCTGTTATCAGCAAGAATAAAAAACATATCATAAAAAATACGACAATAAATACTATTGACACGGTTGTGATGTTTAGCTGGAATTCGGTACCACCCACGAGCTTCATAAATAGTAAGATTAATACTTTACTGAACACAACACCAGTAATGAGGCCAAAAAAAGTAACTGCCAGAAAAGAAATAAATTGTTGTCTCCAGCTAATTTTAATCAGATCAATTTTTTGTAACCCTAAAATGCTGAAAAGACCAAACTCTGACTGTTTTCGTTTACTTAGAAAACTATAGGTATAGAGCAGAAAAATAATAGAAAAAATAGCAATTACGATTTGAGAAAAAGTAAGCATTTCAATTACAGATACATTGGCTGCTAATTTTTTGACCCCTTTTGAATAAATAAGTAACTGAATAACCATGTTCAAAGCGACAGCAGCACTGCCTGCTAACATAAATGGTAAGTACTCTAACCTGTTTTTTACAATTGATTGCCAAGCTAATTTCCAATACAACATTTTAATCAATCCCCCCTAATAAATTAGTCATGGCATCACTAATTGTCAGTAACATTTCTTGCTCCGTTTTATTCCCTCGGTATGTCTGATGGAACACTTTTCCATCTTTAATAAATAAAACTCTTTGAGCATGACTAGCGGCCAAAGCAGAATGCGTAACCATTAATATTGTTTGATTTTGCTGATTATATTGTTCAAATATTGACAAAATATCAGCTGAATTCTTAGAATCTAAAGCTCCTGTTGGTTCATCAGCTAATAAAATTTCTGGATTGGTGATCAACGCTCTGCCAATAGCCACTCGCTGTTTTTGTCCGCCAGATAACTCATATGGATACTTATTCAATAGATCTTGTAATCCCAACTGTTTGGCAAGATTACTCAGTTTCTGCTCCTTATTATTTGTATTTTTAGCTAGTATAAGCGGTAAATATATATTATCCGCAACCGACATTGTATCAAGCAAATTAAAATCCTGGAACACAAATCCTAGATGATCTCGGCGAAAGGCAGCTAATTGTTTATCTGACAAATGTTTGAAATTCTGATTATTTAAAGAAATAGTTCCTGCTGTTGGTTGATCAAGTGTGGCAATGCAGTTTAGCAAAGTCGATTTACCTGAACCAGACTCACCCATGATTGCAATGAACTCACCCTTCTCTACCTCAAAACTGACATCCGCCAAGGCAACAACTGTATTATTTTTAAATTTACTCTGATATTCTTTTTTCAAATTCTCAACTTTAAGTAGTGTCATGAATTTTATTCTCCTATATCGTTTATCATAATTCTATTTTAAATTAAAAAAGAGATGATTAACCTTACATATCATCTCCACACCTTACAACTTTGTAAGGTTTATTTAATTACAGTTTGTTGAAAATTAATTATGACTGTTGTACCAACATTTACTTCAGATTGAATGGTTATATCGTGACCTAAATTATTTAAAATTCTTTTAACCATGTATAAACCAAGACCACTCGCATTACTATTAATGCGCCCATTAAATCCTGTATAGCCTTGATTAAAAATCATTGGTAAATCATTTTGCGCAATACCAATGCCCGTGTCTTTAATAATGACCTGATTGTCATTTTGACAAATAATATTTATTTTGCCCTGAGGTGTATATTTAATTGCATTAAATATAACTTGTTCAAATACAAATCGAAGCCATTTGGCATCACTAACGACAGAAAAATCAAATTCATTTATGCTAACAGCTAAATCTTTATGGATGAACCAATATTTATAATCTTTGATCACCGATCTTAAAGACTTTTGGACACTCATATCCTGGTACGCTATATCCTGATTGAAGTTTTTTAAACGAATAAACTGCAACATCATATCCAAATACTGATTGACCACTAACAATTGATTACTAGTTTCATATTTTTCAATTGTCCCAGTTTGATTCATTAAATCTAAAACGGACAGCGGTACTTTAATTTGATGGGCCCACATTGCATAGTAATCTTGAATGTCATTTGCATCTTCATTTAACTGTGCCTGCATTTTTTCTTGATGCAATTGTTGCTTTTTAATTAATTGTTGGTACATTCGTTCGTGACTAGACAAGGTCGCAATGCTTGATAATGTATGTACCTCTTCTTCGCACAGCAACTGAATCAGTCCCTTGTGTGCTCGGTACCATTTCCAAAATAAAATACAAGTAATTACAATTAAAATATAACAACCACCCCAAAGGACATCGAACATCGAGTCTAAACTTAGTGATCGCATAATCACGCTCCACATTAGCAAAAGAAAAGTTAACATAAATGAGGCGTACAGATACCAAAAGTCAGATAAAAACTGCAACGCTAAGCCAAATATTTTTTTAATCACTAAGCTTAATCCCCTTACCTTTGACAGTTTGTAAATACTTTGAAAATCCAATTTCTGTTACTTTGTTACGCAATCTCGTTAGCGTGACCGCTAACGTATTCTTATCAACAAACATCTCGTTATCCCACAAAGTAGCCATAATGTCCTCTCTGGTAACAAGTTGATTTGGATGAGTAAATAAAAGATACAATAGCTTTGTTTCATTTTTGGAGAGAACTACCTCTCGACTGTCATATATTAACTGATTATCAATAATATTCAAGGTATAACCTTGAAATTGAGAATGCTTTTTCTCTACACTAAAGCTATATTCGCGTCTCAGCAATGCATTAATTTTTACGATTAATAAATCTATGTTAAACGGCTTAGTAATGTAATCATCTGCGCCGAAATTCATAGCCAGAATCATATCACTTTCTTCATCACGACTAGATAAAAAAATTATCGGTATCATGCTATTTTGACGTATTTTCTGTGTCCAAAAAAAGCCATTATAGTAAGGTAAATTAATATCCATCAACACTAAATGTGGTGAATGCATTGTAATTTCCTCTTCAACTTGATTAAAATCTTTACAACTAACTGCACTTAGTCCCCAACTAATCAAACCCTTTTTCAGCAGGCTTACGATTTCTTGATTATCCTCAACTATAAAAATTTTATATTTCATAATTTGTGTCCTTTATTTACTTACTTGAAGGTAAACCAAATCATGAATAAATGCAAGCTCATTCGCTAAGCATAGGGATTACCGAATTTGTCACAATACTTGTAAAATCCCAGTTTGTACAGATTGGTTGTTTTATCAATTTGATCTACTGGCAGTGCGTGAACTGTTTTCATAACTTGATTTGTAAACTCTAAGGTTGCTGTTCCATTGGCAGTAATTAAAGGTTCATCTACTACAACTTGTTCTTCCAAGAATCTAGACAAGTTTGTATATTGCTCATAACTCTGCCACAAATATACTGAATTACCAGTATGTTTTTTATCATTCAATAGACCATTTTTGGCCAAGAAATCAACTGCACCACAAATAGCCGCCACCGTTTTCCCCGCGACTAAACGATTTTTGATTAGATTAGTAATTTCAAGGCTGTTGATATGCCATGAATTACCACCAATCAAAACAAGTAACTCGGTTTCTAGAGGAATCTCATTAATAGAGTAGTCTGCTTTAGTCTGAAAACCACCAATGGAGTGTATAGTTTTTTGAATGGAAGCAGTTTTGACTGTCCAATCGGTTAATTGATTTAATTGACTTGATAGATAGGCACCTTCCCAATCTGCATATTCGTTTAACAAAAGAAACACTGCTGTTTTCATGTATCATTCCTCTTTCTTAATATTTAAATAGCTTATCATATAGAAAAAGGGAACACGAGTTCGCATATCGACACAAAAAAGCATCGTTATATAATCAACAATGCCTTTTCTAATGTTAAAAATAATAATTGAGTTCAGCCTTATTCTTCAAATCCCTTAACCATTGGTAGCAAGGCAGCTAACATCAGTACGCCAACAAATCCTAGAATAATACCCAAAGTCATCATCCCCCAAACCATTGTCATTACCATTCCTAATCCAAATACGATCGCACTAACAAAACCAAACAAACTGATTACTACGATTCTAGTATTCCAAATCCATAACGCTTTTCCTGCCATTTTACGTTTAGCCAAAAATACAGCTAGAGCACTAATAATACCAACGCCACCTAGAATTGCACCTTGTAACTCTACGCCCCATTCCGGTAGTAAAACCATACACATCCCAATTGCGAATAGAAAGCCACTACTAATCCACCCTAGCATGATTATAAAGTCATTTTTCTTCATTAGATTCCACTATCCTTTTAGTTTGTGCCTAAATGTAACCATCGTTTTCCTGCGTATACGCCGACAAATGATAACACTATGCCGCCTGCAATGGCTGGTACAAAGTTAGTTTCCATCAGTGTGGGTCCGTAATTTAGTAGTTGATCAGCCGAAACTGCACCCAAGCTACCTAACAAAATACCAGTGCCAAGGGTGATGTTTTTCCTCAATACTGTACCAGGTTGCTTCACCACATTTCCCAAAAATGCGATACCTAACCCTGTCACAACTCCGATAATGATATTTAATACAATTGCCATCTCTTATCTCCTTTATCCTTTTGATTGAATTAATTATCTAATTACTTTGTTTATAAATTGCTAAGGTTTTGTTTCGGTTTTGTTAATGACGTTTTATTAATCAAAATACCGATACTTTTGTTTACAATTTGTTAATCTTAAGCGTTACTGCGTTTTATCAGCAAATTTTTGATACAATGAGAATTGAATTCTTTAACTGATTAACTGGACGCCATATATCATTCCACGAAAGATAATCATATGCAGCTCATCAAAAAAATAACGACAAAATTTAATGACATCATTGATCATCACAACTTAAGACATCACATTTCAGAAAAATCTGATCGTGTAGTTCTATATAATGCCGCAAGCACAATATCTAATTTGGTATTTGCGCTTATCAAATTAACTATTGGTATATTCTTTTTATCTTTATGGTTTTTAATATTTGGTGGCTATTATATTATTTTACTGGCTATTCGATCATACTTTTTGTGGCGATATCGTCAAATTAGAGTTTCAAACATAAATCCCTTAGAGCGAGAAAAAATTGAAATTAGATACTTGCGAGAAGGTGGTATCTTATACGGTTTACTGGGCATGGCTCTTGTTACATTATCGATTTATATGTATATCGTAAACGAACCGCAACGATATAATCAGAGTATTGTGTTGCTAATTGCACTAATTGGCTTCACTAAAATTGTGACATCCATCGTTGGCTGGATTAAAGCTCGTCATTTTCGTAGTCCAATTATTACTTATTTAAAATCATTAAATTTAGCTGATGGATTAGTTGCCATTGTGATGACACAATATGCACTACTGTCCTATGAAAATTCACCTAGTGCTTCGTCATCAACAGGATTGTTTGGTGCGGCAATTGGTATTTTTTTAATTATTGTTGGTTTGGTCATAACACTTCGAGCCCATATAAAGTCCATTTCGCGCTAAATGTCTGCAACTGTAAAAAGACCGCCATGCACACATCACATGATGAATGTATAGGGGTCTTTTTAGTACAAATATATTCTGAAATCATTCTCGTTTTATTCAACTACTCTCGCGTTCGTCTATCTGAAAAGAGGTATAAATGTAACTGGACTCATTGCCTTTACTAAACAACATTTTTAAAGCAGTTTCTCCCATATTATAGAATGACTGTGTGACGCTCGTGATACGAGGGCTAACAATATCAACTAAATAAGTGCCGTCAATGCTGATCACTGCTAGTTGATCTGGTACATTAATATCTAATTTTTGAGCTGTATTAATAATGCCTATTGCTGCCAAGTCGCTCGCGCCAATAACTGCTGTTATATCCGTTTGTGATGCATAATATTGCATTGATGCTACACCACTTTCATATGAGTAATCGCCATCAAAAATCCAATCATCATTTTGAGGAATATGATGGTCCTTCAGAGCTGACAAATAGCCGGCTACTCGTTGCTGACCTATAAATTTGTCCACTTCCAAACTTGATAAACCAATTTTTTTGTGCCCTTTGTGAATCAAAAACTTGGTTGCTTCATATCCTATTTTAAAATCATCTGAAGAAACAAACTTTGATTCTTTACTCATTGCAGTTGAAACAAATACATTCGAAATGCCACTATTCTTTAGTAGATTGATAGCATCACCACATAATTCTACGGAAATTAATAATATGCCCTTGACCGGTCGCTCAATAACAGTATTAAGTGCTTTAATTTGCGTCTCTTCATCATTATCACCCACAAATAAAATTATCACACTCAAATCCTTCTTATAGGCATTTTTTTGAATACTTTCAATGATTTTCATCGCAAAATTTGTTTTGGGCGTTGATACCAAAATTGCAATAACATTGCTTTTCATGGTCACCAATTCTACTGCGGCTTTATTTTTTTTGTAGCCCAATTCTTGAATTGCTTTATGAACTCTTTTTTCAGTTGCTAGAGAGTAGGCCTCTTTTTTACCCGCTAACACTCTGGAAACAGTTGCGATTGAAACATTTGCTTTTTTAGCAACATCTTTAATTGTAACTGACATCATTAACCCCGTTTTCTAACTTACTACCTCATTTTATTATATCCCAACACTACTCCATCGTATAAATTAAATAAATTCTTATTTTTGTCGTGCCCTTATGATTAAATCAATTATTACACTAAGTAAACGTTTACTGTACTGGTATAAATGAATTGTAAACGTTTACGCAAAGTGGTAATCTATGAGTACAAAATAAAAAGGAGAATCAAACAATGACAAAACAATGGTTTAAGGACTCAGTAGTATATCAAATATATCCTATGAGTTTTCAAGACAGTAATAACGATGGTATTGGTGACCTTGCTGGTATCACTCAACGATTGCAGTATATCCATAACTTGGGTGCTGATGTCATCTGGTTAAATCCTATTTATGTCTCTCCAAATAAAGACAACGGCTACGATATTGCTGATTATCGCAATATTAACCCAAATTATGGCACAATGCAGGATTTTGAAGATTTACTTCAACAAGCACATCGCCTAGATCTTAAAATTATGATGGATTTGGTTGTTAATCATACGTCAGATCAACATGTTTGGTTTAAAGAAAGTCGCAAGAGTCAAACTAACGAGTACGCCAATTATTATATTTGGCGGGATCCAGTAGACGGACATGAACCAAACAATTGGCTTGCAGCATTTGGCGGTTCTGCTTGGACTTATGTTCCTGAACGAAAGCAATACTATCTACACATGTTTGCTGAAGGACAACCAGATCTCAATTGGGAAAATCCTGAGGTTCGCGAGGCAGTTTTCGATATTGAACGCTTTTGGTTGGATAAAGGTGTTGATGGATTTCGAATGGATGTAATCAATTTAATTTCTAAACCTGAAGGCTTGCCTGATGTCACAGAACCAGTAACTGCAGGAACAACAATGGATTTTGTAGCAGATGGTCACCGACTTAACGAATTTTTACGCCAAATGAACGACGAAGTACTGTCCAAATACGACACAATTACTGTTGGTGAAATGCCTAGCTCAACCCCTGAAGATGCGATTAAATATACTGGATTAGATAGTCATGAATTGAACATGGTCTTCCAATTCGAACATGTTTCCCTCAGCCCAAATCCGGACGTACGACTGGGTAAATGGAATGACGAACCTATTAACCTAGTGGAGTTGAAAGCTTCCTTAAATCGTTGGCAAATTGGATTAGATGGCAAGGGATGGAATAGTCTCTACTGGAATAATCATGACCAGCCACGTGCAGTTTCTCGATTTGGAAATGATCAACCTGAATTCAGAGTATTATCTGCTAAAATGTTAGCAACTACCTTGCATATGATGCAAGGAACACCCTACGTTTATCAAGGTGAAGAGCTAGGTATGACTAACGGTCATTTTGAGAGTTTGGAACAATATGAAGATATTGAGTCAGTCAACTTTTATCACGAGTTTGTTGATGAGCAAAAGATTGTTGACAGCGCAACAATGCTAAAGTATTTAGCTAATATGTCACGTGATAATGCGAGAACCCCTATGCAATGGAATAACCAACAAAATGCCGGATTTTCAAATGTGACACCTTGGTACGCACCAAACAAAAATTACACAGCAATCAATGCCGAAAATGTTTTATCTGATAACGATTCCGTTTACTACCATTACCAGAAGCTAATACAACTTCGTCATGATTCAGAGATTGTTAGATATGGAACGTTTGAAGCGATTGATTCTGAAGACAACCAGGTATACGCATACCTTCGTCACTATAAAGAACAGTCTGTTCTTGTTTTGAGCAACTTCACTGACAAAGTAGTCACTCGTGACTATGGACAAACGAAGTTCTCAGAATTGTTAATCAATAACTATTTAGATGATCAGGGAACAACCTTACGCCCATATGAAAGCAAAGTTTATCTTTTGACGAAATAATCAAAATTTCTGACAAAAAGAAGGTGCTATTTTGAATCAAAAAAATCCTCATTCTAAAATTTTTGTTCTAGCTGTTTTATCCGTATCTGTTATGATCACAACAGGTACAGCCATTTCCTCTGCATTACCTGAAATGGCGAAGAGTTTCCCAAATATTTCCGTATCACAAATTGATATGATTGCTACCATACAGCAATTTTCAGTTATGATAACATTACTTCTCTCTGGTTTCATTTCCAAAAAGCTTGGTATTAAGAGAACGATTACAATTGGATTAATTTTAACGGGCGTAGCCGGTGTATTTCCATTTTTCTCCCATAGTTTTATCTTAATTTTAATTTCAAGGTTAATCGTGGGGTGTGGTATTGGCCTGTTTAATTCACTTGCCATCACTATCATTGATTTATTTTACGAAGACCCTACGCGTTCTCAAATGCTTGGTTTTCGTTCTGCTACGGAACAAATTGGTGTTTCAATTTTAAACATTGTCGTTGGCTTACTCGTGCTAATTAACTGGCATGCTTCATTTTTAATCTATCTTTTGGCTTTCCCACTACTAGCCTTCTTTTTAAAAGTAGTGCCAGAACCACCTATCCCACAAGGTAGCGGTAATGGTAAACAGCGTATTAACTTACCTGTCCTCATTATGACGGTGTTATTAGCATTCATGGTTGCTTGTACTACAGCAGTTGTTATTCAGGTTCCAAATATTATAGTCACTGATCTTTCAAAATCAAGCGCCGTTTCAAGTTTGATTATTTCAGCTAATACACTGATGGGCATGGTAATGGGCATACTTTTCGGACGTATTTATCGTTTTGTTAAAAAATTTATTTTACCATTAGGCATTTTATTTATGGCGCTCGGTTCATTAATTATGGTTAGTTTTCATAGCGTTTTTGGTGTCACACTTGGTGCTGTTGTTTGCGGTATGTCATATCCACTTGTAGGATCTTATATTTTCTCGCTAGTCAGTGTTATAGCACCAAAAGGATCAGAAACATTGGCTAACTCAACTCTATTAATTGGCGCAAATCTTGGGTCTTTCTCAACCCCCTTGTTCTTAAGCGAATTAGGAAAAATGAACTCATTAACTACACATGCTGGCCCATTCTTAACAGCATTCTGGTTGTTAATCATTCTGACAATGATTGTATTGATCTACCAAACCTTTTTCCAGAAAAAAGTACATCAAAATATTATGAATTAATGATCATAAATAGGTTTAAAATATATAACAAAAAAGCTTTGTCTCAAGGACAAAGCTTTTTCATTTATCACACTTTAAACAATGTTGGGCGCACATACTTCAACAACTCAATAACGATTGTAGGTGCTAAAGAAAGAACTATAATCACAATCCAGTGTCCTAATGAAAGCGCCGTTAAACCAAATAACGTCTGTGTAAATGGTATTAACGTAATCACTAAGGTAATTACTGTCGCTAAAATTGCCATGTTAACTAACGAAGGATTCGCACGATAACTAATAGCAAAAAGCGTCTTTTCTGAACGAATATTGAACACGTGGAATATAGAAGTCAATGACAGAATGGTGAAAGCCATTGTTTGACCAATTTGTTCGTTAGCTTGCAAACCACCAAAGACAACATTTTGCCCAACCCATATAGCTGCCAAGGTAACAATCGCAAATAAAGCAGCATTTAAGCCGATTTGACGACCTAACCCTTGTGCAAATAACTTAGTATTTTTAGGCATCGGCGGTTCGTTCATAACGTTGGTTAACATTGGCTCACGACTAAGAGCAAATCCTGGCAAACCATCTGATACCAGGTTAATGAACAACAGATGTACGGGTAGCAATGGTGAGCCCCACCCCAGCAACATGGCTATCAAGATCACTAATAACTCGGATATATTGGCACTTAATAAGAAATTAATTGTCTTTCGAACTTTAACATAAACACCACGTCCTTCAGAAATAGCATTAATAATCGTCGCAAAATTATCGTCTGTCAAAATGATGTCCGAAGCTTCACGGGCAACATCTGTCCCTGTCTCACCCATCGAAATACCAACATCTGCTGCTTTTAATGCTGGAGCATCGTTGACACCATCTCCAGTCATCGCAATGGTTGCATCTTGACGTTGCCATGATTTAATAATTCTAATTTTGTCAGTTGGTGTTACACGGGCATATACGCTGTACTTCTGGACATTACCATCGAGCTCTTTGTCTGATAATTTAGCTAACTCTGAACCTGTAATTGTTTGATCCCCATTACGTAAAATGCCAATTTCACGTGCAATTGCACTAGCCGTTTCAACGTGATCTCCGGTAATCATAATTGTTCTAACACCTGCAAGACGAGCCTTTTCAACTGCTGGTGCCGATTCTGGGCGTGGCGGATCGATAATACCAACTAGCCCCACCAATGTCAAATCTTGTTCATAAAATTCTTGTGTTGGCGCTTCCGGCATAACATCAAATGTTCTTTTAGCAATCGTCAGAACACGTAATGCCTGTCCACCAAAAGTTTTGTTAACACTTTCAGCTTTATCACGATTCCCATGCTTAATCATTGGAAGCAAAACATCAAATGCACCTTTGGTAATCGCAATGTAGCCACCTTCTGGTTGCTTATGGACGGTGGTCATTCTTTTTTTCGTCGAATTAAACGGTATCTGTTCGACTAGCGGATACTTTTCTAACAACTCTTCCCGTGTCGCTTCTTTATCAATAGCTCTTACTAACGCTACTTCTGTTGGTAGACCATCATAAACAGTCTGTCCCTCAACAGTTTTAACCGAAACATTGGTTGATATGGCTGCCAAAGATAACACTTCCTTAGTAGCATCGTCCAATCCATCTGCAATATTAGTCAAATGATCCTGTTCATCTTGCCACACCCTTCGAACAGTCATCTTATTTTGCGTTAATGTACCCGTTTTATCGGAAGCAATAACATTCGTTGTTCCCAAGGTTTCTACTGCTGGTAACCGTCGAATAATCGCATGCTTTTGTGCGATTCGTTGGACGCCAAGCGCCAGCGTCATTGTAACAATTACTGCTAATGTTTCTGGAACAACCGCAACGGCCAGCGAAATTGCTGTCAAAAAGATATGCTTCAAATCCATGCCCTGGTAAATACCTAGCCCAAGCACAACCACTGCGGCACCTATAGCTACCCAAGAGATATTTTTTCCTAATTGAACTAGACGTCGTTGCAATGGTGTTAGTGGAATTTTTGACTCATTACTAAGTAGACTTGCAATTTTACCCATTTCAGTCTGCATACCAACGGCTGTAACAATTGCTCGTCCATGACCGTTAACAATCGTCGTCCCACGATATACCATCGTAATTCGTTCTCCAAGACCAACTTCATCGTCTGGTTTAAACGTAGCATCTGCATTCTTTTCAACCGGCAAACTTTCACCTGTTAAAGCAGACTCTTCAGCTTGAAGCTCAATAGCCTCAATTAACCGGGCATCAGCGGCGATTGCGCTACCATTTTCGACAACCAATACATCACCAAGCACAACATCATCCGCATCAATCTGTTCTATCTGTCCATCACGTAAAACTTTAACTTGCGTTCGATTGAGATTTTGCAAGGCTGCTAATGAATCTTCAGCTTTTCCTTCCTGAACAATTGATAAGACCGAATTAATAACGACAATACCAATAATTAAGAGACTTTCAAAATAGTTCCCAGTATCTTCTAAGTATGTAGCAACAAACGAAATAACTGCCGCAATTAGCAAGATAATTGTAGCAACATCATTTAGGCTGATTAAGATTTTTTTCAATAATGAAACTTTTTTTTCAGCTACAAAAACGTTGGCACCATATTCTTCACGATTTTTAGAAACTTGCTCAGCATCTAAGCCTTTCCCCATATTAACGTGATGCGATGCGATTGTTTCCTTAACACCTCTTCGGAATGCTTCCATTTAGTGTCCTCCTTTTTGTTTACTGCTTATGGAAAGATTATAAAACCACATGATAAAATGTGGCCACGACACGTTTTTCCCAGCGTGTTCATGTTGGCAGTTGCATACTATTCAAGAACAAGCGCAACAATAATGATCAATTCAAGCGAAGTCCCTAACACTCACTTGATTGATCATTGCGCTTTATAGATAAAAATGAATCATTTCCATCTTAAATTAGTCATTGTATGTCTCTACGTAACTCAGTTACGCTCTTCGCTGTCAAAATTTATTCTCTCATGATATATGAGAATATGATAAAAGAAGAATAAAAATGATTATTCTTATCTAATTAGTATGATACTTCTATTGTAACATAACTGAACAAACGCTGTATTATAAGTAAACAAAAAAGAATAGAAAATGAAAACAATATCCGCAATATGAGAAACGCTTATCAAATGGATTTTATTTGCTCAAAGATATTAATAAGCTCCAACAAACTGAGTGCAACTTCGGCCCCTTTGTTTCCTGATTTGGCACCTGACCGTTGCTGTGCTTGCTCTAAAGTATCTGTAGTCAACACCCCAAAAACAATTGGTACATCTGTACTTAAACTTATTTGAGAAATGCCGTTAGCAACACCATTAATAACAAGGTCATAATGATCTGTGTCTCCTTTTATTACAGCACCTAGTGTTACAATACCATCATATTTTTGAACCTGCGCTATTCTTTTCGCAACCATTGGAATTTCCAAAGCTCCTGGTACCCAAATAATATCAATATTACTCTCATCAATACCATGCATTTCTAGAGATTCTTGCGCGCCAGAAATAAGTTGTTTAACAATTAAATCATTAAACTTGCTGGCCACAATTGCAATTTTTTTATTTGTTTGATCAATTAACTTAGCTTTATAAATCATTTTTATTTACCTTCTTAATGTCAATCACAGCTTGTGATTAAATTTTTCCTTTTTTGTTTGCATATATTGTTCATTCTTATCATTAATGCCCGTAATTAAGGGTACCTGTTCAATAACCTCAATACCTTCGTCAATTAACGACTGTACTTTATCCGGATTATTCGTTAATAAGCGAATTTTGGTTAATCCTGATATTTTCAAAATTTTGGCAGCCTTTTTATAGTCCCGTTCATCCGGCAAATGCCCTAAGTGAACATTCGCATCATACGTATCAAACTTATTTTCTTGCAACACATAACTTTTTAGTTTTTCATGGAGTCCAATACCACGACCTTCTTGACGAAGATAAACAAGAGCCCCACCTTGCTTATTTATTGTTTTGAGCGCTTCTCTCAGTTGAGGACCGCATTCACAACGTTGTGAACCAAATATTTCGCCGGTTAAACACTCGGAGTGTAAGCGAACTAAGGGAATTTGATCAAAACTACGACTGCTTTGAATAAGCAAATCAGATTTTTCTTCATCATTCACGCTAAACTCCGTCAAATGAAAATCACCGTATTGAGTTGGTAAATATACCGTTGGTCCCTCGTCAATACCTGCTTGTTTTTGGTCTTCTCGGTAATTAATTAGATCCTGCATTGATAATTGAAATATATCGTGTTTTTTCGCTAATTCTTTAAGTTCTTTTTCTCGAGCCATTGTTCCGTCTTGTGCCAAAATTTCTATTATATACGCCACAGGCGGCACACCAGCTATTTTAGCTAACTCAACAGCCCCTTCTGTATGTCCCTGTCTTGTCAGTACGCCACCATCTTCAGCGACTAATGGGAAAATATGACCAGGCGTCTCAAAGTCAACAGATGTTGTACTTAGATTAGCTAAATTTTTGATTGTGGCAGCACGTTCATACGCAGAAACACCCGTCGTGCTGTCAATATGATCAACGCTCACAGTGAACTTTGTCCCAAATTTTTCAGAATTATGCGTCGTCATTTGGTCTAACCCGAGTTCATCAGCACGAGATTTAGTGATTGGTACAGCTAGAACACCCCTTGCAATTGAAAGGGCTTCATTGACCGTAGCTGCCGTCACAAATGATGCTAAACCGACCAAATCTCCTTCATGTTCTCTTTTTTTGTCATCGCTCAAAATAATCAGCTTACCCTTTTTCAACTCTTTAACTGCTGTTTTAACTTTTTCTGTAGTACTTGTCATTATTACTTTCCTTTCATTAAATATTTCGCCAAAATATCGGTTTCAACATTTACCAAATCTCGTTCGTGCAATAATCCCAAAGTTGTCTTGGTTAATGTAAGTGGTATTAGACCAACTTGAAATACATCTTCTCTCGCTTGAACAATGGTTAGGCTCACACCTGAAATAGTAACTGAACCTTTATTGACGATTTGATTTATTTGTTGACGGTCTGCTAATTTAAAAGTTAACAATGTGGTTTCTTCACTGTACTCTTTTTTGACTACTTCAGCTGTCTGATCTACATGACCTAGAACAAAGTGACCATCAAATCGGTTGGAAACTAAAAGTGCTTTCTCCAAGTTTACTTTTTGCCCAACTTGATAGAATTTAACAATGGTCGTTTCAAAAGTCGGTACCATAATATCGAATTCAGCATAATTTGATTCTAGCTGATTAATTGTTAAACAAACGCCATCAACCATAATGCTATCGCCTACTCTGCTATCAGAAAAATAGTCCTCGGATGCAGCAATTTTTAAGCGCATTTCTTTGTCATTACGCTGATAAATGCTTATTAAACGACCAACTTCTTGTGTAATACCTGTAAACATTATTGCGTTCCCCCTTGATGATTGATATAGACTTTTTTGACAGCATTGCCAACTTGCACTTCATTTTTAGGCTTTTGGCTAACAGATATTCCTTTCAGACTATCTTTAGATAATACTTTATCTGTTGTATAAATTAGCATTTCTTGCCACAAGTTTTCTTTCAAAAATGAGTGAATCAAACTTGGTCCGCCTTCAACCATCACAGATTGAATATTTTGTTTGGCTAAATCTATTAATATATCTTTAAGCGCACCAGACATTAATTTGACATAAGAATGCTGTTTTGAAAATAGAACATTTTCCGTATATATCAGCCAATTATTTGAAAAATCAAAGTTCGTATTTTGCAACCGTCCACGACGATCAATAACAACTCTCAATGGTTGTTTATGACTGATATTGATGTGCCGTACAGTTAACATTGGTTGATCTGTGATCATGGTCTCGCTGCCAATCATTATTGCACTTCTAGTTGCACGCTCTCGGTGTACATCAGCATCAGCTAGCTCATCAGTCAGTTTTTTTCGTTTTCCAAATTTTTCAGCAACAAATCCGTTTTGAGACATGGCAAGTTTCAACTGAACATATGGTAGTCGTGTGGTATAAAAATAATGAAATGCAGGGTTGATCTCTTTATTTTCAACTGTATTCAAAACATCGACAGCGATACCAGCTGATCTTAGCATTTTAATTCCTTTTCCATTTGTTGACGGATTCGGATCAATGCTACCAACAACCACACGCTTCAGTCCCCAATTTTGAATTTGAACTGCACAAGAGCCTACTTTTCCCTGCGTGGAACACGGCTCCAAAGTGACATAAAGCGTAGCACCTAAAATGTCGGTCTTTTTTTTGACACGATTAAAAGCATTTATTTCAGCATGCGCTTCACCAAACTTTTCATGATATCCTGTCGCGATAACCTGACCATCTTTAACAATTACTGCACCAACCCTAGGATTTTCAAAAGTTTGATACGGCATTGCTCGAATTGCCTCATCTGCAGCGAGCTTCATCCATGTTAAATCATTCATACTTACCTCCTGAATTTTTCAGGACAAAAAACCCGATGCGTTAAAAATACACATCGGGTTTATAGTAGTTTAGATTAATTCAAAAAACCTAGACAATCTAAAAAAGCATCGTCTAAACTATTTCAAATCTTCTCCCATCCAGACTTTAACTGTCGGTCACAGAATTTCACTGTGTCAACCGCGAAAATATCGCGGGTCACGGACTGAGGTTATTCACCATCACCGTCGGTCGGGAATTACACCCTGCCCCGAAGATTAAATTATTTAACAAAACTAATTTATCATTAGAATTCTACAATGTCAATCAAAAATATTTTTTACGCTTTTTAATTCTTATTCTGTAGACAGCAAAAAAGTAAAAAGTCGCCCTAAACGCCCTTTTTACTCATTTTTTTCTCTCACTAACGGGCATGATGCACATCTTAGTGCACCGTCTAATAGTGAATGCCATGTAAACACGATAGGGATGACCGTATAACCTTCATTTTTTAAAGCCTCTTGCAACGCTGTATGTCTTTTTTGCACAATAACTTTTTTAGGCCCAATAACTAAAACATTCCCACCCATCTCTTTTCTGGTTTTTGCATCAATATCAATAAATTTATAATCGACCAGTTCTTTCGGTAAGTCTTTTAAGACAGGTTTATGGATAATAGCAGTTTTTGGACCAATAATGGTCATACAACAATCCAAGTGCAAAATTGCATCATCATTCAAATACACTGGTACTACTTTCCACGGTTTATCGACGATTTCATTCTCATAGTCCTTGTCTAAAATACTTTGTAGCCATTTTGCACCAGCTTCATTACTAGCATATTTACCAATGCCGACGAATACATAAGGATAGTTAACGATAACGTCACCACCCTCCAGATATATTTTATCCTTTTGATTTAACGTGTGCACCTGATTCTTATCGTTAATAGCTGCAACAATTCTTTGATACCCACGTCGTTCAATTTTTCGCATTTCAATTTGAACATTTCCTTCAATAAAATGTTCTCCAACGCTCATAGCACTATCTCTTGCATACATTTGCCCCATTCCATAGGGATCTAGATTTGTTGGGGTTACCGAATCAACATGGTGTACCTTGACACCATGTGTTTCCAAAATTCGTTGGAATTCTGCTAATTCTCGTTGAAATTTTTTAGCAAGGAAACTCGGAACTTTTTTACCTCGTAAAAGAGTATAAATATGTTTTGTCATAAATTGTTTCCATTTTGCAGTATGTTCTTCCTGCTCTATTTCATGCGTATCTGGAAAATATAGCTTTGTTGCATCCCCAATAATGACTTCTTTTAATGGATCATATTCGTTATAAACATTGATTTTCATTTGATTTCCCCTTTTTCTTTTAAGCATACACAAACTCTAAATGTACAAACTCATAACATGCTTTAAGTTCTTCTAAAATACGGACTTTTTTATCACGTAACAATCCTGTCCCAATTTCGTCATCGACAACATCAATCATCACTTTAACTGAAAAATACATGCCCGTTTTATAAATATGACAGCCAGTTAATATGACTTCTTTTCCAAAGTGTTTTCTAAGGCATGCTTCAAATTCATTCTGAATGTTTTCATCAATTAACCGGCCGCCACAGATTTCAATGAATGCATTTTTTAGTACTTTAACCGGCGTTGCAATTGAAAATAAGACTAGTATTACCGTCACAAAGAAATCACCCGTGTATAGCAAGAACCCTAGGATTGAATTTTTTGGAATCAATAAAACTAAAAAGGCTGCTAACCCAATCCCCCCACACATGATTGAATCAATTCGCGTACTTTTGGATTCTGCAGATAGCATCGTACTAGCACGACCAATTTTTTGATTTTGCCGACTATAAAACAAAGATATCGTTAAACATAATATGACCATAATGATTTCATATGGAATTATCGGCGTTAAGTTTAATACATCCCCTTTATGGTAAACGAAATATTGATATGCTTTTTGACTTACTTGAATAGTGGAGGTCGTTAACAAAATCAGTGTCATCATTGATTTAAAAGCAGCATACATTGGTTCAAACATGAAGTGACCATTTGGAAAACGCTCACTTGTTCTGGCACTATACTTTGAAATCGTAATTGCAGCGATTCCAGAAACCAGTGTCATTATTGTAAAGTAACTATCTACGAACAACGCTTGAATCTGGGTAATATAATAAACAACAATTCCCAAACTGCCCATCAGCAAATTCATCGCAAGTCCGACCATAAATGCACGTTGCTCAATCTTTTTTTGAGTCATAATATTTTTCCGTATTAATTTAATTGTTTTCTCGCTTCGCGAACTGCCTATGCACTTCTACACAATTGCTGACTATTTTAAAATTGAATCTTATATAATTGAATTAGGATTCGATACCTCTTTCTGCGCATTTGATTAACTAAAGTAATTACCTTAGTTAATCACTTTACAGTAATTCACTTAACCTGTCAATAGATTTTAGATGCAACATGTATTTAAAATGATATAAAGAACATTCAAAAAAGCATTATTCTATCAAAATAATGCTTACAAGAAAAATATTTTTAATTCGTTAGCTAATTTACTTTAACTGAAAAACGATCAGCAAAACTTTGAAGTTTTGCATCAACCAACTCGGCCACTAAACGAGCGTCATGAATAGCAGTGATAACCAAATTAGCACCAGTATTAGCATCACCCGCTACCATATAATTCTCTTGGTTTGTTGTCCCCATGACATTCAGGCGAGTAATATCCAAATCATTTAATATTTTCGTATTGAGACCTGTAAATCCTACTGCAACCAATACCAAATCAGCAGAATAGTCTTTTTCCGAATTCGAAATCACTTGCTTATTGGCATCAATCAAAACAGTTCGAACGCCAGTTACTTCTCCAAATGAATTACCTAAAAATTCTACTGTTTGCGTTTGATAAGGTATTAATTCCTGGTTAACTGTGTCCATGGCTTCCGCCTGCCCATAACTAATTCGCTTTTGCCATGGATATTCCGGCCAAGGTGTCGTACGATCTGTCGGCTTTTCAGTATGATAATCAAACTGTGTTACATTTTCTGCACCTAGCCGAATCGCTGTTGCAATACAATCTGTCGCCGTGTCACCAGAACCAATCACAATCACCTGCTGATTAGATAATGTTTTTTCAAATGTAGTCGTACCGTTTTTTAATACATTTTTGGTTGTCTGGCTTAGAAATGGTAGTGCAAAATCAATTCCTTTCAAATCACGTCCGGGTACATCTACATCTCGTGCAACCGATGCGCCAGTAGCAACAATGACTTTATCAAAATCAGCGTCTAATTGTTCCTTAGTAATATCCTCTCCAATCGTTGTATTAACTTTAAATTTGATACCGACTTCTGACATGACTTTAAAACGACGATCAACAACCCACTTTTCTAATTTCATGTTTGGAATGCCATACATTAAAAGGCCACCTAAACGTTCATCTTTTTCAAAAATAGTGACCTCATGGCCCAATTGATTTAAGCGCCAAGCTGCTGTAATCCCTGCTGGCCCGGAGCCGATGACTGCAATTTTTTTACCAGTTCGCTGTTCTGGTAATCCTTCTGGAACTACCCAGCCATGCGCAAAAGCATATTCAACAATAAAATCTTCATTGTCTTTGATTGTCACACCTGCAC
>JACRYO010000733.1_pt1 | contig 62537 bp, 71 predicted proteins | sample 8023221 | NCBI WGS metagenome assembly JACRYO01 (sample SAMN15823180, study PRJNA655841) | gut metagenome | isolation source: fecal sample D85 from dog with diarrhoea from SPCA | host: Canis lupus familiaris | place: South Africa: Mmabatho, Mahikeng | collected 2019-09 | reverse complement strand
GCTCGTAAGATAATTTTTGTTTGAGATCCAGAATAAAGCCAATCATAATAATTATTGGTTAATTCTTTTTCTTTAGCAAAACTATCCATACTATCTTCGTCAAGAATCTCTTCTGATAAAACTAATTCAAAAATTTTATTATCAATAACTGTTTGTACATGAGCAACTTGACCAGCGATTTTACCAACGCTCATATTTAATTCCTTATTAACTAAAATATATTCTACAATTTTTCCCATTTTATTATCTCCTTTTTAAGTATATATTAATTATATCATTTTTTACGATAAAAGTCAATAAATTCACAATCTTCTTGCTTTTGGAAACTCTTCATGGTATAATTATTATAATCTATTTCTGGAAAATACGTATCTGCTAATTTTGATTCATAAAATTTGGTTAAGTAAAGTCTATCCCAATAATATTGAGTTTGGGCATATAGTCTTCCTCCACCAATAATTACAATAACATCTGAGGATAATGAATGAATCTCCAAGAGAGCAAGGAACATGGACTCGTCTATAACTTTTAAATTGTCATTGTTTTTCATCGCTGTCTGGAGTTTTTTTGATATTCCTCTTTCCATATCCAGAACCACTGTATTCATCCTATTGGGTAATGCTTCTACTGGCAGTGATTCCCAAGTTTTATATCCCATATAAATATTTCTATTCCAAGTTAAAGTTTTAAATCTTTTCATATCTTCTGAAGAATGGTAAATTAATTTATTATTTAACCCTAATTCTCCATTTGGTCCAATTGCTGCTACAGCATAAATCAATAAAAACACTTCCTTTTTTTATTCTATTTGTTATTATTATAACAAATTTATGTATAAAAAGCAAAAAAATACCCTTATTTCTAAGGGTATTTTTAATCTTATTTTTATAGTCTATAAGTTCCCCACAGTTTGTCTGTAGAAGTTTTTGTATCAATTTCTTTTGCAGGAGCATAACGGCTAATAATGTTGACAGTTTTACCTCTGGCTGGATGATTTGCTGCTAATGCACACCAATTATGGAAGCGACAGTTACCACGTTGAGCGATTTCTGGACCATATTTCTTAGTGATATCTGGAGAAGCTAAGTAAGACCCTCCTGTAATATCGAATCGTACATATTCTTTTCCAGTTTTTGCATCAGTTACAAATAGATAATGTTTAAATCCATCTTTTTGACGTGTATTTAAATGCCATCCGGCGAATGTAACACCTTTAGCATCTCCAGCAACTTTATCTAGGTATCCTTCATTAATTAATGCAGGAGCTTTCCAATGTTCTTTAGTGCGAATTTCTTCTTTGTTATCGTTGTTGTAACGAAGTAATAAATCAAAATCTTTTCCTAACACACCTTCTGGTGTAGGTGCATCAACTTGGAAACCAACATCTGCTCCATTAGGATTTGAAACTGCTTTTTGAACGTCTGGACGTTGAATTTTTTTCGCTTTAAAGCGGGCAATTTCTGGTCCACCTTTTTTCATAATATAAACCCAAATATCTTGACCTTTTGTAGCCTTAGCTGGGGTAAACCAACCTTTGATTTGGAAAGCTTTTGAATTGATATTAACTAGGTCAATACTATATTTTCTAGTTCCAGTACTTGGTGCTGGAGCTGGAGCTGGATTAGAACCCATATAAGATTTAATACGAGCAATAAAATAATCTTGCATTACATATCCATCTCCATGTAGTGCAACAGAGCGGTGAGGACAAGAAGTTGGTGAAAATTGTTTATGCAATTTCACAGTATTTCTATTAGGTTGTAAACCATATCTCTTTAAGATTTGGGCTGCTAATTTAATAGAATTTTCTTCATTTTGTCGAAAAATATTTTCTGGTCCCATTGATTGACATGCTTCAATACCGATATAATATGCATTACCAGTTGAATTTGCAGTATGCCATGCCATATTCATTTCATCTTCTGCTTGGAATGTTCCATCGCTAGCTACATAATAATGAGCAAAGCCATTTTCTGCATCATGGGAAGGTAACCATCCACGATAAAATGCAGCATTAGCATAAACAGAACCTGCATCATTGTGAATAACTACTCCTGATGGATTAGCCCCTCGACGGCCAGCGATTCCTTTATAAAAACGAGTCATTATTTATCACCTTCCATAAGTTTATGATTAGGGAATGATAGTAATTGTCCATCAACATCTAATTTAGTAAAAATTTCATTGCTTCGAACTACTGGGAATCCCTTATCTCCAAAAGAGAAGAAATCTCCTTTTGAGTATCCATCAAAATCTTTCTTTTCGCCTTCTGCGGTCATTTCTACTACGCCATTTTCATTATATTCTTTTAACTTGTCAACAGTGCCTTTTTCATACGGGTCCATTTCGATATAATCTTCTTTAGATTCCCCGACTGTAAATACGCCAATTGGAATAAGTAAATCTTTTTCTTTAAACATATTTTACACCTTCCTTTTAATTTTTTGAGTCTTTTCCTAGCTCAAATACGTTAAAATCCTATAGCTAAAAAGTACAAAAAAAAGACACCATTTAAGGTGTCTTAATTTACTATTAAATTGCCATATCAAATTTCATCTGATCTCCCACAGAAGAATAGCCCTTTAGTACAAAATCGCTTGGTTTTATATCATAAAAATTAGTTTTATCAGGAACGTCTAAATAAAACTCAATTTCTTTTTGCTCCTCTTGGCTCATCTTTTTAAATCTAGTAACTAATTCTTGAGCTTGAGCAAAATATCTATCATAAATATGCAAGTTCATTACGTGCCAAGAAAAAGTTCCTACTTTCCACCCAAAATGTTTAGCTACCATCATTTGTAATGCTACATATTGGATTTGATTAATACCTATACCAGCTACAAGAAAGTCTGAACTGCGTTGAATTAAACTCATATCCAAAAACGTTTCTCCATTAACTTCTCTAACATCCCAAATAGTTTGAAAAGCGCATGGCATTAAACCTTCTGTTTCATCTAAGTCTTTATATTGCCATAAATTAATAATATTTCTACGATTATATGGATTTTTTTCTAATCCTTCTATTAATCTATCAATTAGATTATAGCGATTAACTGTTGCTCCGTAACGTTGTCCAATAGTTCCATCCTCTAAAGCCCAATCTTCCCACCAATGAACCCCTCTATCTCTTAATGGCTGTAAATCAGATGTTTGATCTTGGTATATCCAAAAAAGCTCTTGTCTAGCTAATCCAGTATATACAGGACGTAATCTACTAATGGGTAACTCTCCCTTATCTAAATAAAATTTGATAAATACATCTGTTATATATTTACTATTAGCAGTTTTTCCATCAGAGGCATATTTAGGACGAGCTCCTAAAGAATTAACTCCATTGTCTAGGATTTCAGAAATACTAGATGCAACAAAATGATCCATTTTTAATGTGTTCAATTATTCTTCCTCCTTAAAATATTGTTCTAAAAAATCACTGATTTGATTTGCTGTTAGCTCCATATTTTCTTCGTTTAAGTAATCAGAAAGCTGAATTCCAGATTTTTTCTTTTTTGTGATATACAATTCTTTATTGCGAATATACACATGAATATTTTCTTCCATGAACCGAAAATAAAATTTGTTTTCTCCAAAAGCCTCGATATATTTTAATTCGGTATCATTTAAAGAAATAGATAAATTCAAAAATTCCCATTCTGAAGGATCTTTACCAGCATCTTCTATTGTCTGTTCAATTAATTTTAATACAGGTTTAACGATATTTTTATCTATATAATCTTCCACTAAACCTTCATCATAATAAAGAATCATAAAAATCTCTCCTATTCTTTTCCTAAATTATAGCTAAAGTCTATTACATCAATTTTAAGAGCATTAGCTTTCCAAACCAAATCTTGAATTTTACTAGCAACTCCTTTTGTAATTCCAGGAGCATCCTTACCTTCTAATTGTTTAACAGGAATATTTTTGATTGTAATTCCATTTATTACCATATCTTTTGTAATTAATATATTAAACATTAATATACTTCCTTTCCTACATTGTAAAATGTTTTTACTGTTTCTAATAATTGATTTTTTAAAACATTCTCCAATTTTTTATAGTCAACCTTATATTGTTTTTTAAAGTCTTTAGCTGTCAACATTAATTCTTCAGGGGTCAGTTTAGCAAAGTCTGTGTATCTATGGGGGTTTTCTCTAACCAAGACTTCTTTAGAGGAATCTTTATCAAAAAAATACTTCAGAGTAAATTTATCCTCTAAAACAGCAGTAAACATATTTTCTAACAATAACATTCTTGAAAGTTTTTTCCCTGAATCTTCATTTTTTTTAGATTCTGATAAAGAAATACCAGCAAGACTAAAAAGAAAATTATCTTTTCTCTCTTCTAAAACTTGTGTTAATTGTTCTTTTGTAAATAACCTTTTCCCCAAAAGAGGAGGATGAAGTAAGTGGGCACTATTGAGGGACAATTTATTGAGTTCATCATACTGGAATCGAACATCTCTTACAGAGACATGTTCTACATTGTTTTCATTGACAACCACCTCTTTAGAGAGCTTTTCGTTAAAGCATAAATCTGAAAAAGTGGGATATACATAGACCTTAAAATCAAAATCACTTTCGGGAATAGAAACCCCATAAAGAACACTACCTGTCAAATATACAGAATGAACTTTTCTATTTAATTTTGTTTCTACTGTTTTTACTGTACTTTTTACACCTTTTACTAATAAAGCTTTATTCATTTTAAAACCTCCTATTTTTTATATTGGATATTTCAACCAACAGAATTTTCAACGGCAGAAGTTGCTAATTCATCTGCAATTTCATTAAAAAAATTATTACTATGACCTTTTTCCCATATGAAATAAACCTTAAGTCCTGAGAATCGAGCATTAGAAACAAAAAGTTTATATTCTGTAGTTAAGGGTTTATTTGTCTTCCAAAGATTATCAGCCCATTTTCCTAAGCCTTCATAATCGTGATATATTTCAATTTTTGTATTTACTTTATCTATAATATTTTCAAGGCACCAATTAATAGCTTCCTTAGCAGCTTGAATTTCTCCATCAATCTGTCTAGAGACTGGATTGCTTACGATACCAGAAGCAGTATATAAAACTTCTTGCTCTTCTGCTTCAACACAAAAGCCCCAACCAGCCACATTAGGGTTAACCTTCTGTTTGTAACTTCCATCTACATGAATCTTAATAGTCTTTTTTATACTTTTCGCCTCCTAAAGTAAGTCTACTGCTACAATTAATTCTCTATCTAAATCTTCTTTTAAATCAACTAATAGGATGTTCAAAATTTCTTCTTTCATTAAACAACTTCCTTCCTTAATTAACTTATATATATATTATATAATTTTAAATAAAAAAATTCAACTAAAGGAAATCCAATAGTTGAATTTTATAAAATTAAATATTATATTCTTCAAATAATTCATCAACATCTATAGCAATAAAATCTAAATTATCACAAATATTATTAATCGTAAAAATAGTTAAGGCATCTTCTTCAAACCATGGAACTCCACTTTCGTATTCATAAAGTGCTTCTCCATCTATATTAAGAATTTCAGCCATCTCATCGATACTAATTCCATGTTCTTCTCTATATTCTCTTATTTTATCTGCATTGATTCTCATATTAATTCTCCTCTCCTTATTTATCTCTGCTAAAGATAATAAAAAGGGAAAATTAATAATGACAATAAAAAGGTTAGGTTATTCTGGTAAAATTTCTCCTGTCTCAGCATCATAGTATAAATAACCATTTTTATCATAAGCCAAAATATTAATATGATTTGTAATCGGCGCAGCCCCGTCAATAAAAATATGATCCTTATCTCTATAAATTGAATCTTCTTTCTCTTGGGGAACTCCTTCTGGATGTAATTCTCTTGTCATTATATGACCTGCTACAATTTCTTTATTCCATGGAGTGTAACCAAGAGAGGCTGGGTATTTCCAAGTCATTTCTTCTTTTGAAGAATCTGTCCAGAGCCTATTTGGTACTTCTTCAAAACCTGCATGAACAAATAAAGCATTTCCATATTCATAAAAATAATCTAAGTTTTGATACCAATCTAATAATTCTTTATATTCTGTCTTGATTGTATCAATAACTTCTTGTGTAACTTTAATTTGATTATTAGGATCACTTATATCATAAATAGCATTTACTCCGTCAAAAATTAAGTTCCACCCCTTATTAAGAGGTTTTATAAAACTTTTGACAGTCGTTAATGGTTTATCATTAATTAAATGAAGAGTATTAGAAGGCTCTTTTAGCCACTCCAAAAACATTTCATCATGATTTCCCATCAAAACAATAATATTTTCTTTTCCATATTTTTGCTGTAAATCATAAATAGTCTTTAAAACAGAATACCCTTCAGGAGAACGATCAATATAATCTCCAAGAAAAATAAGTTTGTCTTCACCAATAGAAATTTTTGTTTTATTAAATAAGAAATCTAAAGCTTTTTCTAAGGCTTGAAAATTTCCATGGATATCTGACATAGCATACACAGTCATAATTTTGTCCTCCTATTTTGTTATATGTTTATATTAACATTTTATACATAAAAAATCAAAAATTAGGGTCTGATAAATATTTATTAATTTCTATTGCGGCATTCGCACCTTCTCCTACAGCAATAGCAATTTGTTTGTTATTTCCATAAACTACATCACCAATGGCAAAAATACCTAAATCTTCTACCTTATTATTCCTCATCGTTTCTACATAACCATCTCGTAAAATATAATCAAAGTTTTCAGTTAAAAAATCAGTTTGAGGAACTTGTCCTATAGCTATAAAAATACCATCCACAGATAAAGTTCTATGACCAATTCCCTTTTCATTAATAACAATAAAATCAACATCGTCTTTTCCCATAATGGAAGTAACTTGTGTATCCAAGAGAAAATGGATATTTGAAGTATTTTTTGCTTGTTTTACTTCGGCATTTGTTGCTCTAAATTCTTGTCGTCTATGAATTAAATATACATTTTTTGCATGACGAGATAGGATTTGTGCATCTTCTAAAGCAGTTTGTCCACCACCAACAATTGCTACTTCTTTATCTTTAAACAAAGGAGCATCACAAATAGCACAATAAGATACGCCAAAACCAGCGAAATCTTCTTCTCCTTTAACTCCAAGTTTTCTAGGAGAAGCTCCAGTTGCAATTAATACAGTATTACCACTAATTTTTTCTCCCATATCGGTAGTAACTATAAAAGTTGAATCATCAATTTTATTAACATTTTCGACCATACCAAAAATTTGTGTAATATGTTCTAAGTCTTCTACATGAGAATACATATCTTTTACCAAGATTGGAGCATAAATTTTTCCCTTTCCAAGATAATTATCTACAACTTCTGTATTTTGAATTTGTCCCCCAAAACCATAACCATAGACCCATGCAGTTTTTAAACCAAGCCGAGATAAATAAAGGACAGCAGACATCGCTCCTGGTCCGCCACCTATAACTATTGTTTCATACATTAATTTGTCACCTCTTCATAAGTTTTAATAAAAATATCTGGTTTGCAAGGATATAATTCTCCATTGATTCCTTTTATAATATAATCTCCTTCAGAAGCTTTCATTACACCTTCTAAAGTTTTTATCTCTATCCAAATTTTTTCTCCACCATATTGAGAAAATAAAGTCATTTTATCTGAATACTTACGTACCCAACTTTCTGCTGTTTCTAAATTTTCTCTGTTAAAAAGCCATACCTCTACCTCAACAGGTTTTTTACGATATTTTTTTACAGAGCTTTTTTCTGTTTTTTTATTAAAATTAAACATTAAAATCCCTCCATTAAATATATTTTATCACATTGAAGAGATTTTTTCACATCAATGCATCTTTGGTTGTCAGAGCCATATTTTTTACCTTCGATTCTACGGTCTATCATAAAACGACCATCAATTAATACATCTAAATATTCTAATACTGGTTTAAGTAACTTACTTTTAGTTACTTGTTCCCAAGTAAAACCAGTCCAACAGATAACCTCTGTCTCTGGTCTTTTTGTTTTAACTGCCGATAAAATTTCTAATGTATCTTTTATATTTTTAGGACTGAGAGGGTCTCCTCCCAAAAGAGCAAGAGTATTTAATATCATTGGTCCTCCATCAAGTCCGTCGAGCACCTCTTCTATTACCTCTTGGTTATCCTCATATAAGTTTTCATTTCTTTCCCAAGTTTCTGAATTCCAGCATCCTGGGCAATGATGTGGACAATGGTTAAACCATAAAGAAACTGAGGCTCCTTTTAAACCACTGTTTTCCATATCATATTTTTTTATATTGTGTAAATAAGCCATATTATGCTCCCCCAATTAAAATTAGGATAAACAAAATTAAGAATATGGCAAACATTACGTAAGCCATATTCTCTAATCTCGTAGTATCTCTTCCTATATTTGCTTTCATTCCAGAACCAATTAATAATAGGACACAAATCCCACAAAAAACTGCAATAAACATCATTTTAAAAAACTTCCTTCCTTTTTATTTCTCTTTATTTTTAAGAATTTGTTCTAATAAAACTTCATTTTTTGAAATTTCTTTATCCAAAAGTCGTTCAAGCATTAAATTTGCAAATAAAGTAAAAGCAAAATAAGCTAAGCCAGATAAAGAAACAATATTAATAAATACAGGGCAAGAAAAGATTAAACAATATCCTCCTATAAGAATAAAAAGTATTAAAGAAATTGTTTGTAGTTTCTTTTCTGCTAAAACAATATCCATTTCTGATACATAAGCATATAACTTTTCAATAACCTCTTGTTCCTTTTCTTTCATATATTTCTCCTTTTATTTGAAATTATGTTTAACTCTTTCTTTAACTTCTTTTTGTTTACCAGGATTATAACGTGAGTCACCATGAATCTGATCAAAGGAAAGATACCCACAAACTCTCGTTACTACTGTAATATCATGAGTGCCACATTTAGGACAGTTATCATGGAAATCTCCACTATAACCACATTGGTTACAAGTTCCTGCAACAACGTTGACCCCATAATACATTCCTTTTTCCATAGCAAAATTAATTGCTTGTTCTAATACAGAATTATCTACTCCATAAACAAATTCATTATAAGAAATTCGCCCACCTGTTGCAAGTTTATGGAATGGTGCTTCAAAAGCAATTTTTTCAGGAACGCTAACATCTTCCCATACTGGAACATGGAAAGAATTTGTAATGTATTCTCTATCAGTTACATCTTCAATTACTCCATAATCTTTACGATTAATTTTCTGGAATCTATAGCATAAACTTTCTGCTGGGGTTGAATAAAGTGCATATAAATGATTATAATTAATTGTAGCTTTTTCTGTTAATTTTTTCAAATATGCAACAATTTTAGTTCCATGTTTAAGATATTCTTCTTTTGGAACATTCATTGCTTTTAACGTTTCATAAATTCCAATATATCCTAATGAAGCAGTTGAGGCTTCATATATTTTTCCAACTTCTTCATCATAGCCCACTTTTGTCCAAGCTCCACCTTCACAGAAATATAGAGGGTTAGAAGAACCTTTTGTTTTACTAATTTTAGTATAATAATCTTCATGAATAGCAAAAATAATATCAGAATATTTATCTACTAGATCAAAAAATTTATTCCAGTCTCCTTTTGCTTCTAAGCCAATTTTAGGAAGGTTCAATGTAACGGCTCCAATATTAGATCGTCCAGTGTAAATTTCATTTCCTTGTTCATCCCAGAATGGACTTAAATATGCCCTACATCCCATCCCAGAGACAACTTGATTAGATCTTTCATATACTTCTGCAAGGTTTCCACTATCTAGTGATAACCAATCAGGGTATAGTCTTAATCGAGAACATTGAATTCCTAATTGTTTAATGTCATAGTTAGGAGATTCTGGACTTCCATTAATTTCCTCTCTATGTAAAAAAGATAATTTAGGAAATACGGCTGTTGATTTATTTTCTCCAATTCCTTTAATTCGTACATTCAAAATAGCTTTAGAAATTTCTCTTCCCCATTGAGTTGTATCCAAACCAAAAGTAATTGTTACAAAAGGAATTTGTCCTAAAGAATTACTAATTGTATTTAATTTTGTTTCAAAGCCTTGAAATCCTTGTTCTAGCTCTCTGACAGTCATGTCGTAAGCTGCTTGTTCTAGTGTTTCCATAATATCTTCATTAGCAATATCTCCAAATTTATCTAAAATAAATTTTAAATTTGATTGATAACTTTTTTCAGCATATTTAGCTAAAACAGTATCTATTTCAGGAATAGTAAAACCGCCATATTGTTGTGCGGACGCAAATAAAGTAACATCTCCTACTACATTAATAGCAGAATCAAAATGTTTAGGCTCTGCATAAACTGTTCCATTTAATTGGAAACCACCATCTAATAAACCTGCCATGTTAAACAAACAACAATTTTGCTGGCGCAAATAACGCTCTGCCAAGTCATGAATGTGTATCCAACCTTGTTTATGAGCTTCAATCCAATCTTTATCCATTTCAAATGTTTCCATATAACCACGCATATTATTGTTTGCAATTAAGGCTTGTTTTGTACTATTCAAGTCACTATCTTTATTAGCATTTTCTTTATCCCCATCATGAAGAACAGTTTCAGATTCCTCATAACTTTTTAAAAATGTTTTAGCCATTTGTTTTCTATAGTTTCTATACATTCCATAAGAAGCTCCAACAACTTCCCATTCTTTAGATAGAATCTCCAGAACAACATTATGAATTTTAGATGTCATAATAACTGCATTTTCATCTTCAGTTGAATTTAAGAAACGAGCTACCTCATTCGCAATAATTAAAGCTTTTTGCTGCATATCATATTCTTCTTCGTTAGAAAGAATTTTTCTTGCAGAAGCTAAAATTGCCTCCTGAATTTTCTTCGTATCAAAAACTTCAATATGACCATCTTTTTTCATTACATTTAACATAAAACTTTCATCCTCTCCTATATCGGTAGTTTATTTAAAACTCAATATAAGAAAGTTTCTCTGAAAAAACCAAGACATTCTGTCTTATTTAATCTTATATTTTTTAGGTGAGCCACCTAAGTCTTCTAAGAAACCTTCTTCTTTTAATGCTTTTAATCTTGAAGGAGTTTGTCTATTGGTTAAATTTAATTCTTCGCATAATGGAGATAATTGATTATTTTTAAACTCTTCTCCATTAGGAAACATTTTAGACAACAAATCTTTCATTGCATCTAACTCTTCTTTTTGAATACCTTTTTTCTTTGAAGTTTTAGGAATCTTTTTAACTACAATTTCTCCTTCTACAGGCTTATTACTTTTTTCTACTCGTTCATCATAGTCGTATAACTCCAAAGCTGCTTCTCTTGAAATGTTTAAGGCGTTCATAAATTTTTTGATAATTTCTTCTTTCATTTAAAAATGCACCCCTTCAAATTTTAGTTCTTTATTTATCTTTATAATTAATTATAACATATAATAATCAAAAAGTCAAGAATTTTATTCTTATAATTGCTCAAAACTCTATATTAATTATATATATTTAACATGAAAAAGTCAACCCAAGAGAGGAATAATGGGGAGCAGATTTGTAATACATGAACAAAAAACTTCCTTTTTAAATAAAAAAATATTTATAAAAATATATATTAAACAAAAAAAGTCAAATATGTTTTTAACTAGAGGTTAAACTCTTCGTTGCTCTTGGTTGAAAAACTTTTTTTAAAATTATATAATAGTTTTGTAATCAAGTTTTAGAAACGAAACTTCAAATAAAGTTTAGATTTTAAAAACATTATTTGAAAAGTAATTTTTAAAATGATATAATATTTATATAAGTTAAAGAAAGGGAGTTTTTCATTTATGCTAAATTATAACGTTGAAGAGGTTAAAGCAAATTTAAAAGAAATCTTTAATGAATTTTATGAGTGGGGTTCATTATCTGACTCGCAATATTTAGATTATTATGCAAAAGGAATGGAAATGAAAAACTCTTACCTACAAAAAATCTTTGATGGAACAAATGGAAGGATTGTTTTAGATCCTAAAGATTTTAAAGATTTTATGGAGGAATTTTCATTTGAAGAAATGAAAAGTTATGTAGAAGATGAATTATATTCTGATTTACGTGGTTTAAATATTTCTTATAATTTCATTGACACTTTTAAAACATCAGTTTGTAATACTTTTGACAAAATTAGAGTTGAAAATAAAAAGGTAATTATGAAAGATGAATTTAAAATGTTACCTTTCCATGGACAACGTTTAACTAAAGTTTTAAACTCTTTAGTTGACATGTCAGCATTAACTGCTCAAAACATTTCTTCAACTAAAGGAGTAAAAGAAGCTATTTCTGATATTAAAAATAAAATTGTTGGTGGAGAAATGGCTAGCTTTGCATCAGGAGCAAATTTTGATGGACGAAAAATTGTTCTATCTATCAGACCAGAAGATTTATTCTTAATTAGTTATGGTAATAGTTGGCGTTCATGTATGCATCCTGATGAAGGTGAATATAATAATGGTACACTAGGTTATATGGTTGGACCAGACGCTTTTGTTGGTTTTACTGTAATGGAAAAAGATTTAGAAGAATTTGGTTATTTAGCTCCAAAAGTATGGCGACAAATGATGTTTGTCTCTGAAGTTGACCATGAAGAAGAAACTGTTCCAGTTCTTTTGTCTCAAAAAGGATATCCTCGTTTGAATAATGGGTTGCAAAATATGATTAGTAATGCAACTTTATCTTTATTGGGTTGGGAAGGTAATGCGAAAATTAACCAAATTGAAGAAAATTTAACCCGTTTTCGTTGGAGAAATGGTTCAGATTGTAATGAATATGGTTATGTAGATGCTTTCAACTGGAATGATGCAATTCGAGGTTTACGATCCCCTGTTATTTTCCAAGCTGAAGAAGTCAAAACTATCCCAATTAATGCACAAAGCGCCTTTGTTTGTCTTGAATGTGGTTCTAAAGATGATCCTGCAAGTTGCTCAGGACTTTGCGAAGAATGTTATTATGGTTCACGTTCAATTTGTCCATCTTGTGAAGAACGTTTTGATGAAGACTATGGGGTTCGAGTATTAGATATTTTTGGAGATATCAATTATGTTTGTGAATACTGTGGAGAAGAAACAGTTTGGTCTACTAAAGAAGGAGAGAATATTTGGAGCGAAGAAGCTGTTCATGCCATTGGATCTAAAGAAGATTCTTGGGTTTATACAAAAGATGCTACTTACTCAGATTATTTGGAAGAATATATCTTAAATTCTGATGCTGCATGGTGTGACACTCTTGATAGTTATATTCTTCAAGAAGATGTTGTAGAATTGTCAGATGGAGTAACTGCTTGCATCCATGACTGCTTTATTTGGAGAGTTGATGGAAAATATCACGAAGACGCAGAAGATATTGGTTCTGACGAATGGAAAGAAATCTTTTCTCAAGAATTGCCAAACATTCTTGAGGAAGCTTGGAAAATGAATGAAACTTTCAAAAAGTATCAAGAATTAGGTACATCTAAAAAAGATTGTTTTGAAATTCTAAAGGACTATATTTTCAAATGTGAAAATCGAGGAGAAGAATTTCAATTAAAAACTAAAATTATTTTAGATTCTTTAGGTTTTTCATGGGAGCCTCTTGAAGATAGTTCTTTTGAATTCCGTTTGACTGGAAATAGTCCTATTAATAGAGAATTCATTGACTTCTTATTAACTGGCGAAGTAAAAGAATAATATAATTTAAGCCCTATTTTATAATAGGGCTTTATTTTATTGTTTCAAATTAGGTCTTTTTAATAGTATTAGCGATTACCAAAAGGAGGAAAGAGAATGAAAAAAGAGATTTATGTATGCTCTAACTGCGGACGAGAATATGAAGAAAATTATATGGTTATCAATCATCGTAAAAACAAAACAGAAGATTTCTATTATATGATTTGTCCTACGGATAAAGCTATTGCTTATAAAAAGGAAGAGGAATTAGGTGAAGAACCTATTGTAGGAAAAGCTATAGTAGGTAAGGCAAAAGTCGGAAAAGCAGAATAAGACTTTTTTATAATAAAAAGAGATAAGTTCTCAAATATATCTAAAAATAGGAGGAAACAAAATGAACGCAGAACAAATTAAAGCATTATTTGCAGCTGGTAAAACTATGACACAAGAATCATTTGCTTCTTTAGTAGATTTTTTACAAGAGCAAAAAGGACCTAAGGGAGATCAAGGAGTTGCCGGACCTATCGGACCTGCTGGTCCTGCTGGACCTAAAGGAGATACAGGTGAGGCTGGACCTGCTGGAGTTGCTGGACCTAAGGGAGATAAAGGGGAACCAGGTGAAACTGGACCTACTGGACCTAAAGGAGATCAAGGAGTTCCTGGAACAAAAGGGGCAGACGGAAAATCTATTACAGCTATTACCTTAACAACAAATGAAGGTGGTCAAGTAACTGGAGGAACAGCTACTCTTTCTGATCAATCTACAATTGAAATTACAGTTAGTCAAGCTGGCGCATAATTATTTAAAATTAATCCCAATCTAGATGATTGGGATTTTTTATTTGAATTTTTATATATTAGATGATATAATTAATTATAAGTTAAATGAAAGAAACAAAAAGATAAAATAGCTTATGAGAAATAACAATTTGAAAAAGTTAGTTCAATTTGTTATAATTATATTATAGAAAATGAATTAATAAATAAAAAAATAGGAGCGGATTTTAAATGGAAGAAATTAAATTAACAGAAAAAGGCGCACAAGTTTTAAAAGCTTTACAAGAAGCTCATATTGACAAAGAAGAAGATGCAGTGTTTTCTAAACGTGTGGCAGAATTAGCATTTATGATGCCTAATGGCGTTCCAGGTGTATTAACTTCATTGAATAAAAAAGGACTGGTAGACAAAACTGCTGATACTCCTCGAAAATATTTTTTAACAGAGCAAGGAGTAAATTTTAATTTACAATAATAAAATAAAAAAGGGAGATTTTGCAATGAAAAAAACATATACTATCGAAGAAAAATTAAATTTGATGGAACCAATGATGAAAAAATCTTGGGAAGAGATTGATAATATTTTATATAGCATCAATGGTGGTTTCGATACAGATACTAGACGAGCATGGGCAAGAGATTGGGCTCAAGCAAAATTTCCTATTTTTCAGAAATTTGGAAACAAATTAAGACTAGAAGGAAGCGTTGAAAACGCATTGTCAAATTCAGAAATTAAAGATGCTTTTTATTCTTCATTTTTGTCTAAAATTAAATCAATGACTATGGAAGAAAATGAAGGGAAAATTATAGCACTTTATTTTAGTAGTTTTTCTTTAGAAGAATTACAAAAAAACCGTTTCATGACAAATAAAGAAATTTTAGGTGAATCATTCCAAGCTGGAGCAAAAATTTCTAAATCTCTTAAGCGTGTCCTAAAAAATAAAAAATTAGTTAATCAAATACAAATTTATCTATCAGCTTTTAATGAATCATTATTGGCTCGTGGAGTTTTAGAAGTTTCTATTGATCCCCTTGATATTTTAATGATGTCTGTAAACAAAACCAGAGAATGGTCTTCTTGCCATTCTATTATTGATGGTTGTTATGGGGCTGGACCAGTTTCTTATTTACTAGATGGTTCAAGTTTTATTTGTCAAATCATTTTAGGAAGTCAAGATAGTATCCCAGATAAAATTTGGCGTAGAATGGGCATGTTCAATACAGAGTTAGATGCTATCTTTTTATCTCGCTCATATCCAGGAGTTAATAAAAATAATACTAAAGCTTTACGTAAATTATTTGTAGATACTTTTGGAGAAGATAATGTTGCCTATGGATTTATTGATTCTTCTGATGCAGAAGATACTATTAGAGAAAGTAGTGAAATTCACTATAATGATATTACACATGGAGCTATGAGTAAAGTTCCAATGATTATTTTAGACAAACAAAAATACAATGTTGAAGGAGAAAATAATTCTGAAAATATTTTAAGAAAACATTTCAATAAGGATTTTTATGACGAAACTGATGAAACTGAATTATGCAATGTTCGTTTCGAAGTAGGCGTTGATTCAGTTATAAGCCCAACTTGTAATTTCTTTATTGACGGATCAATCGAAGCTGGAGGTCTTTTTGACGAAGATGCTTACTATGATGAAGATGAATATTGGGACGACGAAGATGATTGGGATTATTAAAAAAGGGGGAATTTTATAAAATGCAAAAGAAAGAATTAGGTTTACAAACCTTTAAAAACATTTTACAAATGACACAAGAAGGACTTCATTTTTATTTATTAGGTCAAATAGAATCGATGTATAATTCTAGAGATATTTATCGTGTTGATGGTAGTTTTATTTATGCTAAAGGAGATATTCCTGTTCTTATGTTGGCTCATTTGGATACAGTCCATACAGTAGCTCCAACAGAGGAAACTATTTTCCACGATAAAGAAAAAAATGTTTTATGGTGCCCTGATGGCATTGGTGGGGATGACCGTTGTGGAGTTTTTAGCATTTTAGATATGCTGACACAAGGATATCGTCCTCATGTATTATTTTGTTGGGACGAGGAAATTGGAACTATTGGATCTAGTTTCTTCACAAAAAATGTAGAAAATTACTTTGGAGAAGATGTGCAAACAGCTTTGACAGAAATTAATTTTGCAATTCAATTAGATCGAAAAGGTTTTGGAGAATCTGTATACTATTATTTAGATAATATAGACTTCGAAGAATATATCAATAGTTTCGGTTTTAAAACTCACAATGGATCTTATACAGATATTTGTCAAGTTTGTCCTGAATTTGGTTTTGCAGGAGTAAATTTATCGGCAGGTTATATGGATGAACATACATCTTATGAGCGTATTTATATTAACGAAATGTATAAGACTCAGAGAAAAGTAAAGGAAATTTTAGAAGATCAATATCAAAATCCTAAATTTTATGAATATAAAGAAGATTCTTATGCCGGATATGGTAATTATGGATATTCTAACTATTACCAAAATGGTTCTTATTGCTACTGGGGAGATGAAGATATTTATGATGAATCGGATTATCTAAACTATAATGATGATGAAACGAGTTTTATTCCCTATAAAAGTCGCAGTAAAAAAAAAGAAGTTGAACAATGTGAATTTTGCTTTTTAGACAAAGGGACAGTTCCCTGGTCTGATACAGATAATGAAGTATTGTCACATTTGTGCGATGAATGTCGAGAAAAATACTTGGAAGATGTATCACAAAAAGAACGTTATACCGAAGCTATAAATAATGACGGAAAGTAAGATGGTGAAAATTTGACAGAAAATATGAAAAGTCAGTACGAAAAGATTAACCTCTCTCAAGGGGTTAGTCTATTTTCGTATAATAATTATGAAAATTTTTTCAGTCAAGTTACTGAAAAGAAAAAAGAAATAATTGCTATGATGGATAATAATCTAAGATTAGTTTTTAAAATAGATAACATAAAGGCTATAAAAACACAAGCAGAAAGAGATTTTAAAAAAGAGTTTAAGGAACGATATAAAGAGACCAGGAAAATAGACGCTGGCTTCTTTAAATTAGCGGGACTATTAAATGATTCAGATTTAATAGAGAATAAACATTCTTCTGGCAAAAAATTATCTAAGGTTATTAATCAAACTCCAGAACTAGGAGAAGAAATCGTATTAATGTATTCTCAAATAAAGAACTCATATATACTTCCATCCAGTTATTTAGTTATATCTATTCATCCTTATGATTTCATAATGATGGGTGTTGGCAGAGGATGGACTACATGTTACAAACCAATGGGAGAACATTATACTGGAGGATATTCTGCAGCGTTAGATAATTATACTTTTTTAACTTATGTTATGACAGAAAAACCTAACTTTAAAGATGTTGAATATGTAGATAGAAAAATTTATAGACGTCTAGGGGTTTTTTCAAAAGACTATAAGGGAGCAATGTTATCTACACAATATCCATATAAAAATAATGGAATTGAAGAATTTACAATAAATACTCTACAAGGCACCTTCTTCTCTTCTCTTGGCGAGAATTTTATCTCGGTTCATGACGATAATATAAAGACTTATAAAACAAATTTAAGTCAAGTATATAATGATTTTACTTTAGGTATAAAATCAAAAAGAGAGAATTTATATATAGGAGCGCCAAAAGAATCTGAGATATTAAAGTATGGGTCTGTTGTAAAATGTTTATCTTGTAATAAAACAAACGCTTTTTCTGATATGCCTATATGTGGAGATTGTGAGTTAAAAACCTATGAAGGAAATTGGAGTGATAAAATTGGACAATATACAGTATGAGAAATTTTTCTTTGAATTAATTGTTGATGAAAAGGTTGGTATTCAATATTTAGAAGAAGAGGGCGAAGCAAAGCTTGCTTTTACTATGGAAAAGGATACTGATGAATATTTCAAGGATAATCCAGAAATTTTTGATAAATTTATTGATTATGTACAACAATGTTTAGTTGTAGCAAATTATGCTGGTTTTGAGGCACCATCAGAATTTTATACAGCTATTAAAGCCTATGTAGAATCTGAAGGAGATGGAATTTTATGATGTTAGATTTTACTGGACAGCCTGCTATCTTTGGTAGCGGGCCTTTGGTCTATACAGAATATTTTAATCAATATTTAGAAAATCGTTCAATGGAAGATATTAGATTTTTTGTGTCTGATAAACCTATTGGACCTATTCTAAATTCATTTATAAACTATAGCATAATAGAATATACTGCAAAAGATAATGAAGCTTGTTCTATAAAAACTAAAGAAGATTTATATCTAGTCTTTTATAGTATATATGGCAATATTCTTCCAAGAGAAGCAGGAAATAAGGTGGCGAGAGATTCTATTATTTTCTTCATGGAATTGTTAGAAGATCCAGACATGTATTTACTGGCAGAGAAAGATGTATTATGGTTTGATAAAGTTGCTAATAAGTATTTTGATTATACTTATGATGGTACTTCAATCTTTATTAAAAACATTTCTGGATTGGGATACCACTTGTCAGAAAATTATAATCTTTTATTAAACGAGCCAAAAGATTCAAATCTAACCGAAATAAATTTCATTTATAATAGATTAAATTCTATTTACGTAGATCCTGGTAAATTAGCTATGTTAGTAGTAAATTATGTGAAAGGTTCTTCACACCAAATTAAATTATTTTAAGAAACCAGATAGATGAAGGAGGACGAGCTTGTTTTTCGCATGTTAAAGAATTTTATAGAAAAACACAGGATTCCTGATTGGTTAGGAGGGTTAAAAGTGGAGCTATTCAATAGTAGAGTTTTAGTTCGGCATCAAATAGAGCTAGAAAAAGCTCGAAATGCAATTGAAAAAAGAGATTTATTAATTGAACGCTGGAATTTTGCTGAGCAATCAATTATACTTCCAGCCAAAAGGTGGGAGCAAGAAGATAGAGTAGCTTCTATTTTTACTTTCCGTTCTTTTCTTGTAATTTTGCTTTCAATGCTTTTAGTTTTTCCTGCTATATTTATGCTACCTTATATGGTAACCAAATATACAAAAAGGGAACGTTTAAAAAAAGAGATTATGAAACAGCAAACTATTGTAAGAAGTACATTGCCAATTCCTGTAAATCAAGATGAGTATAAAGAAATAGAAGATACTTATTGGGGAAAGAAATTTATTTCCAATGGTATTATTTTTCTAAAAACGTCAGAAAGTTTTTGAACCCTTTAATCTTTTAGGGTTCTTTTTTTATATTAGGTTTAAAAGCTTTTTAATATACATAAGAGAAAGATTATAAAGGAGGACAAATAAATGTCAATTCATATTACTAGAGGAAATATGTTATACGGCACAGGTAGACCAACTATTAGTGCTGAATATTATGGACAAACTTATATTGATACAGGTTCAAATCCTAGAGCTATTTGGGTAGCTACAGGACAAAATAATGAATCATGGAATGAGGTTTCTCAAAAAGGTCACAAACATACAGTATCAGATTTTTCTGATTTGATACCAGAGATTACAAAAATTGTTCAAGATCAAGGTATAGAAGCAGCCTTAATAGCTCTTAAGGGTGGAAACAATATATGGGAAGGAGATTGGAATAATTTTACTGGAGCATTACGAGTAGGAGGGGCATCAGTATTATCAACCAACTCTTCTATTGGAGAACTTAAAGATGTTACGCTGGGAGAAAATTTAAAAGTTAATACATTGCTTGGTTGGAATGGTAGTACCTTTGTTCCTTATGAAGTGACTGGTGCATCTCCAAGCGAAGGTGGAATTGATTTCAGTCAATATGTTCGTAAAGACGAACTAGTTTCTACATTAGATAGTTCAGCTTCTGATAGAGCATTAGCCGCGTCTGCTGGTAAAACTTTGTTAGAAACAATGAAAGCAAAATATTCACCTATTAATCACACTCATACAAATTTAGCCCCAATAAATCATAAACATGAAAATTATTTAGATAAAACTATAAACCAAACCATGGCAGGAAGTCTTGTATTAGATACAGATCGTTCAGGACTCCCATTAAGTATTAGAAATAGTTTTGGAAGATTAGATTTTCAATTTCCAACAAGCCCAACAGATTCGTTAGTTATAGCGACAAGTGGTAATGGCGGAACAGAATTGAATGATATTATTTTTGGTGGGGTCGACGGAAATACTGGTGGTTCTTTAACATTGAATTTTGGACGAATTCATATTCCTGCAGGTCAAATGACTATTGGAGATACTAAACGATATTTAGGTATGCCAGCGTTAAAAATTTCTGAGCCTAACTTAACTTATGTAGGTAATTTAAATCGTAAACCAGCCATTGATATTAATGGTGGAGCAATGAATGGTATTGGACAGCTTGTTTTTAGAAATTATTCTAGTAGTCGTGATGCAGCTATTTTATTCCCTAGAAATTATGCTGGTAGTGGGCAACCAACAGAAAGTGGATATTATCACTATTTGAGAATGAGTGATGGTGAATTATTAACAGATACTGCATTATCTTCTGAACAATCATATATATCATTTAAAGGGGTTAGAATTTTCTTTAGTGTTACTGATCCAGGTAAAGCAGGTAGAGAAGGAGACATTTGGATTAAAATTTAATTTACTTGACAGGGAGAGAGTAATATGTTAATATATAGAAAAGATAGTGATGGTAGATGGATTCCAATTGAAGCTCAAATTTTAAAAAAAGCTAAAAGTGAACAATGGTATCCATTAACTAGACAAAAAGCACGAAAAAAAATAAAAGGTGTTTGGCGAGACAATTATTGACTTTTTTTATTAAAGATGATATAATTAATTATAAAGTTAAATAAGGAGGAAATTTTAGTGGAAGTAAAAAATGTATTAGAACGAATTATAACATCTGATTCTTTTCCAGAATTTGTAGAAGTAGATGGTATTAATGTCGTATCTAAAGTGACTGTTATTACTACAGCAGAACTGATTGATGGTAACATAGTCAAAGGCACCGGAGTTAGTCAAACTCATCCAGATGATTTAGATATGGCAACAGAAAAAGTAGGTACTCGTATTGCTTTATTACGTTCTTATATTGATATCCTAAATAACTTAGGGGATCTCAAAATGGATTATGAAACTTTTGAAACCTTAGAACAAATGAAGTCTGAATTAGAAAATGAAATCCAAGCATTCATTGACCGAAAAACAGCTATGTATGAACGTATTAGAGCAAATCGTACTGGAGATATGACTAATAAAGTTCGACATTTTGCAATTTCAGAAGATGGAAAGACATCAGTGGAGGTAACACAATAATGGAAAATAAAACAGGTCAACATCCAACGGTTGAACAGCTATTAGAACAAGCAGAATTTGAATTAGCTGTTGCTCGACAACAATTAACTGGAACACAAGAATTACTTACCCAAGCGATGGGTGAAATAGCAAGGCAAGAAGTTTTATTGGCTAAGTCAGAAACTGCAAATAAACAATTGCTTGAAGCTATTCAACAACTACAATCTTCTGCAGCAACTGAAGAAAAAGAGATTGAAGAAAAAGTTGAAGAATAATTTCTAATTAAAAAAGACTGAGTTTTTCTCAGCCTTTTTTAATTTAATTTGAAAAATTTATTTAAAAATGATATAATATATATATAGTTAAGAAATAAAAGAATTTTAAAAGGAGTTTTTATTTTATGGAAAACAAATACGGTGCATTCCAACAAACTACAGAGGATAGAAAATTTATGTCTATGTATTATAATTCTATTATCGCAAGTAGAAAGTTTAAAGAAAATTTGAAAAATGGCATAAAGAAACCAGATCCTAGACATCAAGAGTTTGAATATGAAATTCTGAAAAATTGGGACGATTATTTAATCGAAGCAGGTCGTGCTACTCCAACAAAACAAATGACTGCAGATAAGTGGGGATTAGCGAATATGGCATTTGGCTTTCTCCAAGAGGATGAAGATATTGAATTTAAACTTTTGGACTCTCAAAAACGTATTGCTGGTATTAAAGACGGCGACACATTTTATGAGGTAAAAGTAACTCGACATAAAAGTCCTCAAGTTGCAGAAGGAGAAGTTATTGTGGCTAAAAAACTAAATCCTTTTGTAGAAAAATTAGCAGAAAAACTTGAAGAACAATACCCTGTTGTTGTAGTTAAAAATAATCAAATTACTGTGGAAGATGATAATAAAGTTCATACTTCAGTAAAAATTACAAAGAAAAAATCACGGTTATTTTAATGTAATTTAACTGTAATAATTTTGTAATAGGGTCTTTTTTATTAAAACAAGAAAAGGGGAATTTCATATGGAATACATCGTTGAAGCAACAAAAACTATTTTTGGTAAAGAGGCGTATAAAGTTGTAAATAAGAAATTGGAATCATTAGATGATTGGGTTTATGAGGCTTTTCTATTAGACATTCCTTTTTCAGAAGATGGAGATATTGTATTTCCATTTTTCGATTTCGTAAAAGACAGCTTTAATTCAGCACAATTTGAACGAGAAGCTTTAGTAGATTCTCAACGAAATTGTTTTACTGGCTTAAGTGTTGCCAAAATTAAGTTTTTAGAATTTAATGAAGCAAATGGATATGCTTCATTGCTTAACGAAAAACTAAAAGAAAAAGGAGAATAACAATTTGAAGAAAATTATTATCGCAGGACTATTAGCAGGAGCTTTATTTATTGGTGGAACAGGTGTTCACGCAGCAGAAATTCAAAAAGATGGACAAACTTATTATGAAGTAGAAGCAGGAGATACTTTATCTGCTATCGGTAATAAATATGGATTAGATCATAGTTTGATCCATCAATCTAACCTTGATACAGTTAGTGATGCTAATATGATTTTTGTTGGAGATTTATTATTGATTCCAACCAATGGAGAGGTTCAGGCTCCAGCAACAGCGGCGGTAGTTGAAGCTCCAGTTGTACAAGAAAATGTTGTAGAACAAGCTCCAGTAGTAGAACAATCACCAGTTGTTGAACAGGCTCCTTCAGTAGGGACAAATTCAGCAAAAGAATGGATTGCTCAACGTGAATCAGGTGGTTCATACTCAGCAACAAATGGTCGTTACATCGGACGTTATCAACTAGATTCAGCTTATCTAAATGGAGATCATTCTCCAGCAAACCAGGAACGTGTTGCAGAAAATTATGTAGCTCAACGTTATGGTTCATGGGAAGCAGCGCAAGCTTTTTGGATGGCTAATGGCTGGTACTAAAAATAAATAATTTGACAAAAAATCCTTACTATGTTATAATTTATATAGTAAGGATTTTTATTTTATAATGATTTTAAAAGGAGAAAAATATGAGACCATTAGAAGAGGTAAGTGCAATTGTAAATGAAATTAGCCGCTCTAAAGTTTTAAGGGTAGAGGGCAAAATATATTCTCCAAAAGGAAGAATAGAAGTAAGTCCTATAATAACTAAAGATTCTTTAAATTTAATGTTTTATGATCGTCATTCTTATGAGAGAGACTTTATTTCATCCATGAGCTTATATTTTGATAAAGAAACAACAGGAACAAATATGAGAACTATAGTTTTTTATATCATAGATGCTTTAGGATATAATGAAGATGAAATATACATTAAACATGATGAAGATGGAAAATCTAGTGGGTTTATTTTATATTCTACCACAGGGAAATATACAGCTATGATTGTCGATATAGACAAAAAAGAGGTTTCTGTAATAGGACGAGAAGGAAGAGCTGAATCAGTATTTATTGATTGTAATAATGGATTGATAGATGTCTTACTTGCCTTGATTAAATATGCTTCTATATAAGGTGGTTTATTTCGTATAAATATCTATATATTGGGTTTTATAAAGATTACAGAATTAAAAAAGGAGAGATTTATTTGACAGTAGTAGTAAAAGATAATGGATTGAGAAAATTGGAATTTGATCCACAACGACTAATTAATAAATTAGATAGCTTTAAAGAAGGACTGGATGTTCATCCAGATACGTTTGAAGCATATAAGAAGGGCGTTATTAAACAAATTCAGGGTAGACAAGAGATTGATTTCCGAGATATCAATGATGTTATTATTCAAAATGCAATTGATAGAATCATGGACTTTAAAGATGGGGAAATGATGGATTTTGATAAATTAGGCAATACACAATTTGAATTTGTTGCAGCTAGAGCGTTATTAAATTCGTTATATAAACGGGCTTCAAAAAATCGAAGCTATGATGTTGATTCAAAATATGGCGACTATTTTGGTCTTCTTTCTTCTCTTGGTGAACAAGGTCTTATTGAACCAGAAATTTTTGTAAAATATACTAAAGAAGAAATTCAAGAATTAGGTAAATATATTAAGCCAGAACGAGACTTACTTTTGACTTATGCTGGTTTATATAATATGTCTGAAAGATATCTTATTCGAGCTAAAGACAAAGGACGTTCAGTATTTGAATTACCACAAGAACGTTATATGACAATTGCGATTTCTTTATTAAGAGAAGAAACACAAGATAGACTACAACATGTAAAAGAATTATATGATGTACTATCTAAACAAGAAGTTACTATGGCTACCCCAACATTTGCAAATGCTGGACGACCAGATGCACAATTTTCTAGTTGCTTTATTTTAACAACAGATGATAGCTTACAAGGGATTTATGATGACAATACAGATGCTGCTCGCCTAAGCAAGGCTGGTGGAGGAATTGGTATTTATGTAGGTAAAATTCGTGCTGCTGGTTCAGATATTAGAGGAAATGTCGGTGCTGCAGGAGGTATTGTTGGTTGGCTTAAACAATTAAATAATACTGCTGTTTCAGTAGACCAACTAGGAGTTCGTAGTGGTGCTATTGCAGCGTATTTGGATGTTTGGCATTATGATATAGAAGATTTCTTAGAGTTACGTTTAAACACAGGAGATCTATCTAAACGAGCACATGAACTATTTTTAGGTGCTTCTATTCCTGATTTATTTATGCAACAAGTAGAAAAACGAGGAGACTGGTATTTATTTGACCCTCACGAAGTGAAAAAAGTATTAGGTTTTTCTCTGGAAGATTTCTACGATAAAGAAAAATGGGATGGGAAATCACCACTAGATCCTGATCGTCACGCTTTCTCTTATCACTATTTTAAGGCTGTAGATAATAACGATTTACATTTAAAGAAACGTTTGCCAGCTATTGAAATTATGAAAAAAATTATGCGTTCTCAACTAGAAACTGGTTTGCCTTATATGTTCTATCGAGATACTGCAAATAGAGATAATCCTAATAATCATGCAGGAATGGTATACTGCTCTAATTTGTGTTCTGAGATTGTACAAAATCAATCTCCTACAATTATGACTAAAGAAACTATTAATGAACTAGGAGAAATTATTGTTCATAAACAAAGTGGAGATTTTGTAACCTGTAATTTATCTTCTATTGTTCTTAACAATGTTTTGAAAGATTTTACTCTTTCTGTCGAAGGACCACAAACCAGCGATGATGTTAAAGCATTTGAAAAATTAAGACAGGTTTTACGTACCCAAGTTCGTGCTACTGATGCAGTTATTACTGTTAATAATTTACCTGTTTTACAAGCCCAATATACAAATAATCGTTATCGTGCTATTGGAATTGGTGAACAAGGTATTGCAGCAGTTTTAGCTAAACAAGGAATTCATTTTGATTCAGTTGAAGCAACTAAATTAATTGCTCGGTTAGAAGAAAGAATCATGCTAAATATTATTGAGGCGTCGGCAGATTTAGCCCAAGAAAAAGGAAGTTATCCTTTGTTTGAGGGAAGCCAATGGAACACAGGAAAATGGTTAAATCATCGAGGAATTTGTCAAGATGGTATTGAGGATGCTTATCGAGCAGAGGTTTATTCCAAAGCTAAAAAAGGTATGCGGAATGGATATTTAAGAGCAGTTGCTCCAACAGGTTCTACTTCTTTATTAGCTGGTTCTACTGCAGCAGCAGATACAGTTTATGATACTATCTTTTTTGATGGTAAGAAAGATTCTCGTACACCTGTTATTGCTCCAGAATTAAGTTTAGAAACATGGTTCTATTATAAACCAACTATGTTAATGGAGTTTGAAGGAGAGAGAGATTTGGGTCATATGTGGGCTATTCTCCATAACGCAGAACGTCAAAAATGGGTAGATCAATCTACGTCATTTAATTTATATATCTTGGATGATATTAAGGTTAAAAACTTACTTCGTCTTCATATGGAAGTTTGGTCTAGAGGAATCAAATCTTCTTATTATACTCGTTCTCACGATGCTTCTCGTGTAGATGATTGTGTTGCTTGCTCAGCTTAATATAAAATTAAAATAAGGAATTTCTTAGTTGAAATTCCTTATTTATTATGATATAATAAATATATAAGGTTAAAGAAAAGAGGAAAATAAATGAAACATGAATTATTTGTAGAAGCAGCTAAAAAATTGGTCTTAGATTATTCTAATGAAAATTTAAAAGGAAACTATACTTTGGAAGATGTATATATTGTCTGGAGTACAAAAGTGCTACAAAATAGTAAATTACTTTTATCTACATCAATTTCTGATGGTATGTATTATGAAGTAACTTTAAATGGAGATAAAAAAGAAATTTATTTAGATGCTTACAAGAAGCAAAAGAACATTCATTTTAATGTAGAGGATTTGTAAAAAATGAAAGCAAAATTTACAGAAAATGGTAAGGTCTTATATCAAAACTTATATGACCTTACCAAGGAAGCTGAAAGTAAAGGATATAAAACTGAAGATGAAGTTATTAGCTATCTTCATGATTGTTTTGTTGTTGATGAAAATCGAACAACAAATGATTTTTCTGAATGGTTAGATTCAATTGATGAATGGACAAATCAGTCAGAGTAATATAAAGGAGAAGATTTTAATGTTAGAAAAACATATTAGATTATTTAATAAAGATGCAGAAAATACAAATGAATCAATTTTTGGAGAACATTCTGGATTATTATATTGGGATGAACAAAATCCTGTATGGTATAATGTATATTCAGAACTAAAACAAAATTTTTGGATTCCTCAAGAAGTAGGGTTAAATACTGATAGTAGAGATTGGCGAGATAATATGAGTGACGTTGAAAAGACTTTTTACAAACGAGCTATTTCTCAATTAGTATTACTAGATTCTATTTCTACTGTTATTGATGGTCAATTGGCAGCGTATATTAAAAACCCTGCTATCAAAGCTATTATGGCTTATATCGCTTCTCAAGAATCAATTCATAATGAAAGTTATACTTATATTGCTACCACTTTTATGACGAAAGAGGAAGCGAAGGAAGTATTTGAAATCCCTAAAACAGATAAATATATTCTTGGTTCAAGTGAAATGATTTTGGATACATTTGAAACATTTTTGGAAACTCCAACAAAATTAAATATGGCTAAAGCCTTAGCAGCTATGGCAGCACTTGAAGGTATTAGATTTACAAATGGATTTACTCCATTTTACTTATTAAACCGAAACAAAAAAATGTTGGGAACAGGACAAATTATTCAGTTGATCCAGCGTGATGAAGTACAACATAGTTATTTCCAAACGTTAGTTGTACGACAAATTATGTCTGAATTACATCTTTCACCCCAAGAGAGTGAAGATTTTAGTAATTGGGTTTATGCGTTCTTTGATAAAGTAGTTAAATCTGAACAGGAATTAGCTCGAGATCTATATAAAGATTATGCTGTTTTAGATATGGAAGAATTAGAACACTATATTGAGTGGCGTGCTAATATTCTGTTGCAAAACTTGGGCTTAACCAAAGTTTATACTGAAGCTTTAACTAATCCAATGATTTGGATTAAGACTTACGATTCAGATAATATCAATAATACAAAAACAGATTTCTTTGAAAATCGTGTAGTAAATTATTCTAAAGCAACAGACGACAAAAATAATTGGGATGATTTATAATGGATAATAACGAAAAAACATTTTGCACGGGTGGAGTAAAATTAGCTCCTCCCAAAGCAATTCCCTCTCATGTAGAATCTCTCTCTCTTGGATCTAAAGTGCTTGTAGTTTATGAGAGTCTATCTGGGAATACAAAAACTTTTGTTGATTTTATAGTAAAGGCTTATCCAAATGTTAATTTTATTATAAAAAATACAAAAGATGACTTGACAAATTTGGAAGAATATGATAAAATAATTATAGGAACTTACACATGGAGTAATGGAAAGATTCCTAAAAATATTAAATCTTTTGTAATTTCTAATAGGGATGTATTAATAAACAAACCAGTTTTATTATTTGGTAGTGGAATTACAATTTATACTCATTTCTGTGGGGCATTAGATAATATTCAAATTATCTTAGAGAAAGATATTCCTAAGATTAAGTTTGAATTAACTTTTATTCCAGAAGAGCATAAAGAAGATTTAGAAATGTTTAATAATTTTATTAAGGAGTAGTGAGATAATTTGATTTATAAACTATCAAAAGATAATTGTCCATATTGTAATCAATTGGAAGGTTATTTAAAAACTAAAAATATGCAAAAATATAATAAGTATATCGTAAGTGTTCATAAAGAAAAAGATCCAGAGAAATATAATGAATTAGTAGAAAAAGGTAATGTATTATCATTACCAGTATTAATGCGAGAAGATGGGACAGTTTTAACAACTGGTTTTAATATTCAACAAATTAATTTAATGTTAAAACGAGAATTTGGTGAGTAATATGATTAGATACTATTCTAGGAAATATTTTTGTCCAGTATGTAAGCAGGAAAAGGATAAATTAATTCGCTTATATTCTGAAAAAAATGAACATGGAGAAAAAACTTTAAATTGTAAATATCATGGTTTCCAACAATATTGTAATTGTAGTCCTAGTGAACTAGAATTAGTTATTGAGGACGATGAATAATAATGGATGATTTCTCCTTTTTAAATTATAAAGACAAGAAAAGGAGGAATCTTTTATGATGAAAGTAAATTTAAATCTTGACAATTTTTGTCCAATTTGTTATGATGAAGAAAGAATTATGAGAAATGTATATCGTAAATTAGACGATAAATCAGGAGATCTGTATTGTCCAAAACATGGTTTAATAATGAATGAAGATATTGATTTAACTAGGTATGTTGAACGAACAATTGATGATGGAACTTCAGAGGATACAAACGCAGTGGTTGGAAAAGCTATTGTAGGTAAAGCTGTTATTCCTAATTAAAAATTTGATTTTTTATGTTCAACATGATATAATTAATTATAAAGTTAAATAAGAAATATTAAAAAGTATTTATGGAGGATTTTATTATGACAAAAAATGAAAAGCAAGAAAAGAAAATTTTTAAAAGTTTTTCTCGAAACTTAAATGCGTTCCTTAAAAAGGAAGGAATTTTCCCAATCAAGAAAGGTGTTCATACCACAGGAGTTCAAATTAGTCCAGATGGTGGAATGACTTGGGAAGACTATACAAGTATTGTGCAAGCCTTAGATAAATATTATAAAGTATTTAGTCGTGAAGATTTAGAAGGTTTAGTCAAAGAATCTTTTAAACATAGTTCACCAGTTTTTGGAGCAGAATATAAAGGAAATGATATTATGGTTTGTAAACGAGTTAGATATTATCAAGAGTATGAAATTAATGATCGTTTACAAATAGCTTTAAAACGATGGAAAGAGTCTGGTCCAAAAAAATAAAATTTGACTTTTTTAGTTAAATAGGTTATAATATTAATATAATATAAAAGATAAACAAATATTGGAGGAAATTAAATTATGGCAACTTTTAAAAATCAAGTAAAAATTTCAGGTACATTAGAGGATTTCGATTTCGCAGTTAAAGAGTATAAAGATAAAAGCTCTGGTGAACCTTACAATGCAATGGTTGGATCATTAACTTTAAATACTGGAGACCAATCTGTAAATCTTCAAGGTTTTTATCGTGAGTTGAACAAAGATGGTTCTACAAACCAACAGTTCGCAACTATCAGCAATTGGTTACAAAATCCAGAAGCATTTATTGGGAAAAATTATATGACAACAACTTCTATTAGTTCAAGTGCTTTTAAAAATCAAGCTGGTGATTTAATTGAAGCAACTCAAATCCGAGCAAGCTTCTTAAATGATCGAAACACAGGTGTTCCTCGTGCAGAATTTACAACAGACTTATTATTAACAGCTCAACCTGTAGAAGAAATTTATAAAGATGAGCCTACTGGACGATATGTATTGAATGCAAATATCTTTGATTATCGTGACGTTTGTTTCCCAGCTAAATTTATTATTGAAACTGAAGCTGCTTACGATTATTTCGTTCAGCTTGACGCAAGTCAAACAAACCCAGTTTTGATTGAAGTATGGGGTAAAGTGATTAATAATCTAATTCATGAAGAACGTGAAACAGAATCAGCGTTTGGTGATACTCGTATTGAAATCTTTGAAAGCACAAAACGAGAAAATGTAATTACTGGTGCAGCTATTGAACCAAAAGAAATTACAGATGAATTATTTAAAACAATTCAAGATGGACGTAAAGCTTACGAAGTTTCAATTGCGGCTTTAGACAATCAACAACGTAAAAGTGGATTTGCAGCTGACACATCTAAAAAAGATGCAGCACCAAAAGTTGATAGAGCAAAAACTTTTGAATTCTAATTAATGCTCTACTTAGGAAGAGAAGCTTCGGTTTCTCTTTCTAGTTGGAAACATTAATAAAATAAAATAAAAAAGAGAAAAGGATAGTGATACAATGGCAAACACAATTGACATTTTTAATGTTGAGCCTCATAAAGTTTCTAAAGATTTAAAAGGATATGCAGTAATGTTTTACGGAGAGCCTAAATCAGGTAAAACTACTACAGCAACACGATTTCCTAAGTCTTTACTATTGGCTTTTGAAAAAGGTTATTCTGCAATTCCTGGCGTAAGAGCATTGCCAATTAACAGTTGGTCTGAATTTAAAAAAGTTCTACGGCAGTTAAAAACAGATCAAGCCAAAGAAATGTATGATAATATTATTATTGATACTGTAGATATTGCGTATGGACTATGTGAAAAATTTATTGTTAACCAACATGGTGCGTCAGATATTGCAGATCAAAAGAAATTACCTTATGGTAAAGGATATCAATTAGTAGAAAAAGAATTTGATGAACAATTACGTTCTATCATGGCTGAAGATTATGGATTAGTTATGATTTCTCATTCTCAAGATAAAGTCTTTAAAGATGAATCTGGTGAAGAATATAACCAAATTATTCCAACATTAGATAAACGTGGTAATAAAATTATTACTCGTATGGCTGATATTATTGGTTATTCACGAGCAGTAAATACAGAAGAAGGTTTAGAAACTCGTCTATATATGCGAGGAACGCCTCGTTTTGTCGCTGGTTCTCGTTTTGATAGCACTCCTGATTATATTGTATTTAATTATGATAATCTGGTAGGAGCAATTAGTGATGCAGTTTCTCATCTAGAACAACAATTTGGGGTTGATTCTGTAACAGATAATTCTTCTACAGTTCATAAATACAATAAAATTGATACTCCTATCGAAGAATTAATTGAAACATTCAATAATCTTGCTGGAGAATTAATGGAAGCTAATGCTGATTTCTATGGTCCTCGTATTCGTACAATTGTAAATGAAGCTTTAGGTCATGATAATAAAGTAGCTGATGCTACACCTGAACAAGCTGAATTAGTAGATCTAGCAATTACAAACTTGAAAGATTTGGCTGCTTCACAACAATAAGATTAATTTGATGAGCGAGGAGGAATAACTTCCTCGCTTTTCTTTTTTAAGGAGGATACATACAATGGCTAAACAAAGAAAAGTTATTTGTCAATATTGCAGACAACATTTTAGCAGGGAAGAAGAACTGTTTGAACATACTTCTAAGGGATATTATCATAAAACTTGTTATGATACAATGCAGGAAGAAAGAGCCAAGAGAGCAGGTATAACTGATTTATTAGAACAGTTAACGCCTGGTAAGGTTAATTATCCTCTCGTTCAAAAACAGATTAAAGAATTTACTGAAAAATTTAATTACACTGAGTCTGGTCTCTTGGGAACACTTTATTATTTAATTGATATTAAAAAGAAACGATTAACCCCTGAAAGCGGTATAGCTTTACTTCCTTATTTTTATAATGAGGCAAGAGATTATTATAAGGGGCTAAAACATTTAGAACAGGTTACTAAAATAGAATATAAGACAAAAGAGGTTGTTGTTCCTCCACAAAAAACTAAACGACTAGAAAAATTAATTGATTTAGATTCTTTATTATTAGAGGAGGAAGATAAAAATGTTTGAACAATGTTTTCAAATTTACGTAAAAGATAACACTATAGATACAAATCAAACAGAGTTAATCTTTATTAAAGGGAAAGAAAAAGATAATCCCGAAAAATTATTTAATACAATTATTTCTGATTTACAAGAAGATAAAACTAAAACAATTACTATTGATATGAGTGGAGTGAAGTATTAAAATGAAGTATTATCGCAAGGACATTGCTAATATGCTATTAGGAGCTTTATATGTACAACCAACATTGTTTGACCATCCTAAGATGGCTGCAGTAAATGAAGCTGATTTTGTTGATGGATTGCAAAAAGTTTCTTATGCTATTATGTATAATCTCTATTCAATGGGGCATCCAAAATTTAGTTTAGGTGTTATAGAAAGTTACATTCAGGGTCGTCCTCAAATTAATACTTTGTTCGACGAAGAGATAGAAATTGCTGAAGGAAAGTATGCTAGACAAGGAGAATATTATTTTGACAAACTATCACAAGTAGGAGATCCAACAGCTTTTGAGCCAGCCCTAGACACAATTAAAAAATTAACTCTACTTCGCTCTCTTGAGAAAAATGGCGTATCTGTAAAACAGTTTTATGATTGGGATACAGAGAATCAAGAATTGATTGCTTATCAACAAAATTGGTTTGAACATACTTCTTTAAAGGATATGGCAAATGAAATTTCAGATAATATTCAACATATTATGGATACTTCTGCAAGTAATGTAGCTTCTGAAAGTATTCAAGCTGGTGAAGGATTATTAAATTTAATTGATTCTTTTAAAGAAGCCCCAGATTTTGGTTCACCTTCTCCAATTACAATGATGGATACGATAACTCGAGGAGATAGATTAGGTAAATTTTATTTGTATTCAGCTCCAACAGGGAATGGGAAATCTCGTATTATGATGTCTCGAGCTTGTTACTCTGCCTTCCCTGTAATTTATGACCAACATAAACAAGCTTGGGTTGACAATGGAGAAGCAGAAGGTTCTTTATTTATTTCTACAGAGTTAGATTCAGAAGAATGTCAAACAATGGCATTAGCATTTCTTACAGGAATTCCTGAAGATATAATTTTAGATGGTAAATTTGACGAAGACCAAGAAAAAGTATTAAGAGAAGGAGCTAGAATTATGTCTGAGGCTCCGTTATATTTTGAAATTATTTCAGATTTCTCTGTTACAGAAATTGAAGCTACTATTAGAAAATATTATCGAGAACACGATGTTAAATATTTCCGTTTTGATTATATTCATACATCTATGAAATTCTTAGCAGAAATTGCTTCTATTTCAAATGGTATGAAATTACGTGAAGACCAGGTATTATTTATGTTGTCAACTAAATTAAAAGATTTAGCAAATCAACTAGGAATTTTTATTGAGTCAGGAACTCAGGTGAATGGAGATTATCTTGAGGGAGAACTTAATCAAAATTTGCTTCGTGGATCTAAAGCTATTGCGGATCGTATTGACGTAGGAATGATTGCAGTTAAAATTAGACCTATTGATGAACAAGCTGTAGAAACATTTGTAAGTCAAGGATATTTTCGTCCAAACTATATTATTAGCTTTTACAAAGTACGACGAGGTAAATATGCTGGTGTTAAATTGTGGTGCGACGTAGATTTGGGAACTTGTAGATGTAAGGGTTTGTTTATTACAGATAGTAATAATATCCCTATTGGAATTGATGCTACTTCTATTAAGGTTCAGAAAGCAGCAGAAAAAAATGTTAAGCGTCGTAACCAAACGGTAGATGATCGAAAAAGTGCTTTTTAAAGTCAAGCTAATTGCTTGACTTTTTATTTTTATTATGATATAATATAAATGTATAAAAAATAATTAAAAAAGTAGGTTGTAGGTATATGGCAGAATATGGACGTGATAAGAATGCTATAAAAGCTGGAATGTCTATTCAACAAGTATATGATTTTTTGGTAGGACAAGGTATTCAAGGTAATTGGGTTGATGAACACCAATTAGTCTTTGAAACTGTCTGTCATAATCATAAAGGCGAGGGTAGTCATAAACTTTATTATTATGACAATACAAAATTATTTAATTGTTACACTGGTTGTGGTAGATTTGATATTTTTGAATTATTATCTAAAATGTATATGAACGAATATCATGAAGAACTTTTACTAGAAGAGGCTATTGATATTTATATTCAATCACAAGAGTTTATGACTTTAGGCGATAATGATATGTTGCATAATGATGATTTAGATATTGAATATCAAGAACCAAGTTTTATGTTTTATGATAAAAAACCTTATTTACGTTATCCTAGAATTATTGTAAATGATTGGGAACGAGAAGGTATATCAGCAGAAACTCAACATAAATATAATATCAGATATAATTATGCAACAACTGGTTTAATGTTTCCTCATTTAGATGAAGAAGGAAATCTATTAGGTATACGACAAAGAATAGCTAATCAAGAAATGATAGAACGTTATGGGAAATATAGACCTGTTGAACGTGAAGGAATACTATATTCTTCACCACTATCATTTTATTTATTCGGTTTATTTTTTAATGCTAATAATATTAGAAGAGAAAGAAAAGCCATTGTTTTTGAGGGCGAAAAATCAGTCATGAAAATGGATGATTTATTATCCCCAAAGAAGAATATTGGTGTAGCAGCATTTGGTATGCACTTTTCACGGCATCAATATGAAGCATTAAAAAAATTAGGCGTAGAAGAAATTATTTTTGCTTTTGATAGACAATTTCAATCTATGAAGTATGATAGAGAATATGATAACTTAATAGGAATTTTTAAAACAATACAAGAACGTTTTGGAACTAACGAAGATGGTATTAAAATAAGTTTTATTTTAGATACTAATATGATTTCAGGATATAAAGATTCTCCAGTAGATTGTGGTTTTGAAGTTTTTGCAGAATTATATGGAGAACGAAAAACATACAAAGAGATAGATGAAAATTTTGTAGAAAAATTAGAACTATGGGATTCCATAGGAACAGATGAAGAGGAGTATGATATATATTGAGAACGCAACTAATTGGAAAAAATGATGATAACATTATTAATATTTTCATAAATAGAGGGATAAACCCAGATAAAATTTTTAGATTAAATGATTCAGCGTTACACGATCCTCTCTTAATAAAAAATTTGAAAGAGGTTGCTGAAGTTATTCACGACAAAATCGTAAATTCAAAAGATAAAATATTATTAATTCAAGACCCTGATGCAGATGGTTATACATCTACAGCTATTATCTATAATTATTTAAAAGATTGTTATAAAGAAGAAATAACAAATAGAATAATAATTGTTTTTCAAGAGAACAAGGAACATGGAATTCCTGTAAAAACAGTGGAAGATATTATGGGAGAACATAAGGTAGATTTAATTATAGCTCCTGACTGTTCTTCGAATGAATATGATGTTCATAAGTATATTTTAGAAAAGTTGAATATACCTATTGTAATTTTGGACCACCACGATGCACCTAAATTCTCAGAATATGCTACAATGGTAAATATTTCTTTAGATGATTATCCTAATAAGAAATTATCAGGTGCAGGAGTTTGTTTAAAGTTTGCTGCATTGTATGATAAAATGTATGACTTCGACCACTCAGAAAAATACTATGATCTTGCTGCTATTGGGATTGTAGGAGATATGATTGAAATTAATACTTTAGAAACAATTTATATTGTTCAGCAAGGAATGAGAAATATTCACAATACTTTTTTAAAAGCATTATACAAGGCTAAGTCATTTAATCTTGGAGGACAGGTAACACCAATCGGTTTATCTTTTTCTATTGTCCCAATGATTAATGCAGTAACACGAGTAGGAACAATGGACGAGAAAAAAGAAGTTACAAAAGCTATGGTTAGTGATAAACCTTATGACGTACCCTCAACAAAACGTGGAGCTAAAGAGGGAGATACAGAAGTATTTCATGAAGCAGTTGTTCGGAAAATGAATAATATTAAAGCTCGGCAGGATAGATTGAGAGATAATGCCTTTAGTTCATTAGAAACTCAAATTGAAGAAAATAAATTAACTGATAATCAGATTCTAATTTTAGATACAAAAAATGAATTTCCAAAAACCTTTACAGGATTAATTGCTAATCAATTTGTTTCAAAATATAAAAAGCCAACTTTAGTAGGAACGTATTTTGAAAAAGATGGAAAAACTTTTTTTGGTGGGTCGGCTCGTGGAGATGATAAATCTGACTTGCCAGAACTAAAACGATTTGAGCAAGAAAGTGGATTATTTGAATTTGCAGAAGGTCACGAAGGAGCTCACGGATTTGCCTTTGCTGCTGACAAAAAGGATGAAATTGTAGAATATTTCAATAAACAATTATCAGAAATTGTCTTTGAACCAATATATTCTGTAGATTTTGATATTTCTTGGCAGCAAATGTCTAAAGAAAATTTAACAGAAATTACTCGTTATGCTACATTTTGGGGGAAAGGTTTGGAAGAACCTACTTTTGTTTTAAGAGATGTTCCTGTTAAAAAAGATGATATAGTTGTGGGCGGAGAATTTGATAATCACAAGATAACCTTTTCTGCTGGAGGACTGGAGTTTATTAAGTTTAAGGGCGTTAGTACTGAAACAGCACAAAAACTTATGAAAAACCAGCAATCAAAAATTGATGTAGTTGGAACTATTAAAATGAGTACTTTTAGAGGTCGTACGTTCCTACAAATGTTTGTTGCAGATTTAGAATTGAAATCAGCGCAAAAATACATTTTCTAATATTAAAGGATTTTTATCGTCTACGGACGCTAATCTAGGAGAAAAATATGGTTCATGCTATTTTTTGAATTGAACCATATTTATCCTCTACCTATTTTTCTTTTCCTAAAACCCACCCCCCCCTATACATACAAATTTAAGGAGTGATAGATATGAAACGCAAAGTAACAAAAAAAGAATTTGTTTCAGAATATTTAGCTCGTAACCCAGGTCAAATGAAAAATGCTTTAATTGCTTGGGAACAAATTAAAACTAAACGAAATAAAAAGTCAAGTAAATAACTTGACTTTTTATTTTTATAATGATATAATATAAATATAATGAATAAAAAAGGAATGATTAAATGTCATTAACAAGTAAACAAAAACAAGGTTTAGAAATTGCCGTAGAACGATATAAAAGTGGAGAACGTTATACTACAATCGCTGGTTTTGCTGGAACAGGTAAAACTTTTTTAGCAAAAAAAATTATTAATGCACTAGAGCTATCACCATTGCAATATATGGTTGGAGCTTTTACAGGTAAGGCAGCTTATCGTCTTCAACAAACAGGATTCCCAGCAGCACAAACTTTACACAAATTGCGATACAAGTCTATCAAAATTAATAATAACTTTATTCATCAAAAGCTTCCTATTGAAAACTATCAAGGAATTAAATTAATTTTAATAGATGAGATTTCAATGGTTCCAGAAGACCTATTAAAAGATATAGCAGACTTAGGTATTCATATTATAATGCTTGGAGACCCAGGGCAGTTACCTCCTGTAGGAGCAGATAATGGTATGTTAAAAAATCCTCACATTTTCTTAGATGAAATCATGCGCCAAGAGGAAGGGAACAGTATTATTCAACTATCTAAAATGATTCGAGAAGGGGAGGTTATAAAACCTTTTTCTGATGATTTTGTTAAGATGGTTCCAAAAGAAGAGATTTCTGTAGGTATGCTTTTATGGGCAGACCAAGTTTTGTGTGGAAGAAACGCAACCAGAAAACTTTACAATGATGAAATCCGTTTAGCCAAGGGTTTTGTTTCACCTACCCCTCAAGAGGGAGATAAAATTATCGTAACTAATAATAATTGGGATATTTTAAATGAAGAAGGATTCCCTCTTATTAATGGTATGTTAGGTGAAGTTAATTTTTCGAGTGGTGTATTTAAAAGTGAAAAATTAATGGGGAATGCGATGGGAAAAGATATTGAGATCGCTCGAGTTCGTTTCATCCCAGAATTTGGTGGTGGGGAGTTTTCTATCAAGTATGATATGCTTCCTTTTATTAAAGAAAACCAAAAATCTTATATTGTAAATCAATTTGCAAAAGGTGATGCTAGAGTTAATTATATTGATTATGGATATTGTATTACTACACATAAATCTCAAGGTAGTGAATATTCTAAAGTTTTAGGAATCGAAGAACGATTAAATGGAAAAAATCATAGAAAATGGTTATATACAATGGTTACTAGGGCTTCGGAAAAATTAGTATTAGCTTATGATAAAAATAGTGGAATTTGGGAGAAATAAAAATGGCAAAATTATATTTTAAATATGGAGTTATGAACTCAGGGAAAAGTTTATCTTTAATTACAACTGCTTACAATTATGCTCAACAAGGCAAAAATGTATTAATTTATACTTCTGATTTAGATACTAGAAGCGGTTTTAAAAAGATCGTTTCTAGAACTGGCTTTAATATTGAGGCAGAATATTTAAATGATAGCAGAGAAGAAATTTTAGAAAAAGCTGAAAAAGAAAAGGTTCATGCTATCTTAGTGGATGAATCCCAGTTTTTATCAAGAGAACAGGTAATTACCTTAGCTGGAGTAGTAGATGAGGGCGATATTCCTGTTCTCTGTTGGGGTTTAAAAAATGATTTTCAAAATAATTTATTTGAGGGTTCTAAAGCATTGTTAGAATTTGCAGATAAATTAGAAGAGTTAAAAACTGTATGTACATTGTGCGATAAAAAAGCAACTATGAATTTACGTACAATTAATGGAGAGGCTGTTTATAGAGGTGAACAAATTTTAATTGGAGATAACGAATATATTCCTGTATGTAGAAAATGTTATTTTAACTATAATGAATTGGTCAAGTAATTATTTTACTTGACTTTTTATATTTTAAATGATATAATTAATATATAAGGAATTATGAAAGGAGTTATATTTATTGGGATACTATTCAATTCATAATCATAGTAGTTTTAGTAATGCATTATTAGGATTCGCTGATTCAATTAATGATATTAAACAATCAGTTGATTATGCTTTAGATTTAGGTTTAAGCGGTTATGTTTTAACAGACCACGAAGGATTATCTGGTCACGCTCAATTAATGCATTATAGAGATAAATTAGAAAAAGAAGGTCGTATAGACCATGAATCTTTTACAATTGGTTTTGGAGATGAAATTTATTTAGTCGAAGATTTAGAAATGGGACAAAAATATTATCATCATTTATTGATTGCAAAAGATAAAAAAGGACACAAAATTTTAAGAATGTTATCTTCTAAGGCTTGGGAAAATAGTTATTGGGATAGAGGTTTACAACGAACTCCGATTACTCGTGAACAAGTAAAAGAAATTATGGAACAAGAAAATGGAAAAGGACATATTGTATCTTCTACAGCTTGTCTTGGAAGTTTTGAAGCTCAAGCTTTTTTGAAAATTAAAGCGGCAGAAGAAGTCCCATTTGGAGAAAAAATTAATCAAGAAAAAATCTTAGAAGAAAAACAAAAAATTGTTGATTTTGTTTTGTGGAATCAAGAAGTTTTTGGCGAAGAAGATTTTTATTTAGAAATTGCTCCAAACACTTCAGAAGAACAAAGATATGTAAATAGAAGAGTTTGGAAACTTGGGAAAGCAATGAATGTTCCAGTTGTATTTAGCACAGATAGTCATTATCTTACTGAAGCAGACAGAGAAATTCACAAAGCTTATTTGAATAGTAAGCAAGCAGAACGAGAAGTTGACGATTTCTATTATACTGCTTATATGATGCCACCTGAGCAAGTTAAGGAATATTTTTTATTAGATTTTTCAGAAGAAGAATTTCAGGAAATGTTAGATAACTTAGAAAAAATTAGAAGTGGGATCAAACATTATTCTTTGTTTAAGGAACAAGAAATTCCATATGTTCCTGTTGATGTACCAGAATTAAGCAAAACATATAATAATATTGATTTAAGCAAATATAAATATTTAACAATGTTGCTAAATTCTGATGAAGACCAAGATTTATATTGGAGTAGAACTTGTCTAAACCAATTAGAAATTAGGAATGTATTAAATGAAAGATACTTAGAACAATTGGAAATTGAAGCTACTACACTAGTAAAAATTTCTGAACGTTTAAAACAACCTATGACATCTTATTATAATACAGCTCAAAAAATTATTGAATTAATTTGGGATGAAGGAGATTCATTGGTTGGAGTCTCTCGTGGTTCAGCTATGGGATTTATGTCAAACTGGTTGTTGGACGTTACACAAGTAGATCCTATCCCATATGTAGGAGATATGAGTTGGAGACATCTAGCTGAAAGTCGTCCAGAATTGCCTGACGTTGATATAGATTCACAAGGTTCTAAACGAGAACAAATTTTACTGGCGTTAAAAAACTTTTTTGGTCATGATAGAGTTTTAAATATCGCAACCTTTGGAACTGAAAAAGCAAAATCAGCATTAGCTACTGCTGCACGAGGACTTGGTATAAGTGATGATGTTTCAAGTTATTTAAGTGGTTTGATTCCAAATGAACGTGGCTTTGATTGGAATTTAAAAGATATGGTCTATGGGAATCCAGAAAAAGGTCGTAAACCAGTTTCTGAGTTTATTAATGAAATTAATAAATACGAAAATTATTTAGAAACAGCTTTAGCTATTGAAGGAATGGTAAAAAGTAGAGGTTCTCATGCTTCAGGAGTTTATATTTTTAATCATCCTTATACAGATATTAATGCTATGATGAAAACTCCTAACGACTTAGAAGTAACTCAATGGGATTATCATGATAGTGATGATATGGGAGCATTAAAAATGGATATGTTGTCTATCGAGGCTTTAGATAAAATTCGTCAAACAATGGATTTATTGATTAAAGACAATAGAATGGAATGGAAAGGTTCTTTAAAAGAAACATATTTTAATACATTGCATCCTGATGTATTAGATTATAGTAAAGAATTGTGGGAACCAACATGGGATAACAAAGTTTTGGATATTTTTCAGCTTGATACACCTGTAGGAAAAGAAGCTGTAAGGAAGGGTAAACCAGAAGATGTAAAAGATGCAGCAGCATTGAATTCTTTAATGAGGCTTATGGCAACTGAAAATGGTGAAATGCCACTAGAAAAATATGCAAGATTTAAAGAGAATATCCAACTTTGGTATGAAGAATTAGAAAAATATAATATTCCAGCAGAGGAAATTCCTATCCTAGAGAAACATTTCTTATCTTCTTATGGAGTTCCAAATACACAGGAAGAATTAATGTTGATTTTAATGGATGAAAATATTTGTAATTTTACAGAAACAGAAGCTAATGCAGCACGTAAAATTATTGGTAAAAAACTAATGGATAAAATTCCAGAACTTAGAGCTAAAATTTTTGAACAAGCAGTATGTTCAAGTGAAACGGTTCATTATATTTGGGATTCAGCGGTTAGTGTTCAAATGGGGTATAGTTTCTCAATTTTGCATACAATTGGATATACAATTATTGCACTACAAGAATTAAACTTATTTAATCATTATCCATCTATTTATTGGAACTGTGGCTGTTTGATTGTCAACTCAGGAGATGAAACAGGAACTTCAACAGATTATTCTAAAATGGCAGTAGCGTTAGGGAATACTATTAAACATGGGATTAAAGTAGAAATGGTAGATATAAATAAATCAGAATCAAACTTTTCTCCTAATGTAGAAGGTAATTTTATTTCTTATGGCTTAAGACCATTAACTGGGATTGGTTATGAATTTATCCAGAAAATTTTCGAAGGAAGACCATTTAGTTCTTTGGCGGATTTTGTCAGAAAGACAAACCCAAATAAAATGCAAATGTTAACATTAATTAAGGCAGGAGCTTTTAGAGAAATAGATAGTTTTGATAGAAAAATTACTTTAGCAAAATATGCTAAAATGATGACAGGACTTAGAAAAAATCTTACAATGACGCAAGTCCCATTAGTTATGAAAATTAATAGATTCCCTGAATCATTACAAGAAGAAAAACGAATTTATGAGTTTAATCGCTATATAAATGAAGTTCTAACCAAGAGCGGACAAATTATTAGACTTGATGATCGGGCGCAAAACTTTTTATCTTCGATTGGTTTAGATGAATTTATTGAAACGTTTAGTGATGAGGATCGTTATTGGACTGTGATGAGTCGAGATAGATGGAGTAAGTTCTATGATAAAAAAATGGATACTGTTAGAAATTGGTTGAGAGAGAATAAAGAGTCTTTATTAGAAGAAATATTTTTTGATGAAATGTTAGAATTATTTGATTCATATGGTGGTCACGATTCGTATGCAAGATGGGAAATGGAATCTATGAACTTCTATTATACAGAACATGAATTAAATTGTGTGGATGTAGATAGATATGGAATTGATAATTTTGAACTTCTTCCAAGAGAGGCACAAAAAATCAATCCTTACGCAAGTTTTTCTAAGTTAAAATTAAATAGAATTGTTGGAACTATTATTGGTAAAAATAAGGTTAAAGCAAGTATTGATGTTTTAACTCCAGAAGGAACTGTTGTTTTAGTTAAAATGTACAAAGGAGATTTTTCTTACTGGGATAAACAAATTTCAGAAAGAACATCAACAGGAAAGAAAACTGTTGTAGAAAAATCTTTCTTTGAAAGAGGAAACAAACTATTTATTACTGGTTTTAGACGTGACGATCAATTTATTCCTAGAGCATATAATGATACAGCTACTCCAAAAATTGGATTAATTACTGAAACTCGTGATGATGGAAGCATTGTTTTGAAAACAGAACGGGCAGCCTAATCCGACGAGGTTAATTATCTTACGTTAAAGGTCTCAGTGCTTAAAACTGGGATCTTGACGAAAGATTGACAAATAATATATAATATGTTATAATTAATTATAAAGTTAAAACAAGGAGAGATAAAATGTTAGTAATCTTATATGGACAAACAGGAGCTGGTAAAGATTATATTGCAAGGAAATTACTTGGCTCTCTTGGCGTAGATGCTTATTTAGCCAAACGACCAACAACAAGACCTAAGCGTTCTGACAAAGAAGAATCTTATTATCAATTTTTAACTGATGAGGTTTTTCAAAAAGGAGTAGAAAAGAAAGAAATTCTATTTCCTAAGGTATTTAATAATTGGAATTATGGTGTTTACTTTGGTATTACTGCTCAAGCTAGAGATAAAGAATCTATTTATTTAATGACTTGCGAAAAAGAGACTGCATTTGAAGTAGCTGACTGGGTAGGTAAGTCAGATGATACAAATGTTATGTTAATAGAAATTGTAGCAGATGAAAAAATTAGAATGGAACGAGCAAAAGGTAGACAAAAGAACCCTGATGTAAATGAAATCAAACGACGAATTGAAGCAGATAAAAAAGATTATGCTGAAATTGATAGAAAACCAGATGTTTACTATTTTTCAGATACACCCTTTGTATGGATGGCATTAAGTGCTTTACAAGATAAAATTATGGAAAAATTAAAAGGAGAATAATTAATATGAAAAAGAAAAATGATGGACAAACAATGAAAAAATCGGATTTAATTACACAAGCTTTAAAGGACGCACCGAAATTATCAGAAGAAGATATTTATCAAGCTGTTCTAACTTTTGTTAGAAAATCTTTTGGGAAATATTTTTGGCTTAATTCACGAGATATTAACTATAATGTAATTTTTGATCGAACTGAGTCTACAGATAAAGAAGTGGCTCAACATATCTTAGGTTATTTAAAAGATTCTAGTTTTTGCCAACCAAAAGAAAATATTAAAGATAAAAATGAAAATGATATTGTAGAAGCTGATATGATCGATATGATGGATGTACGAGATATTGATGATACTTCTCATGGAGAGCTTGGACTCTATATTGGACTTACTTATTTTAAGTTAGTTAGCAACGATTGGATTGTTGAGTCAGTTAAAGATTTTACGCAAAAAGATAAAAAGGAGACTAAATAATTATGACAAAAGTACGTGGATTTGAAGTAGCAAAAGGTTTTGAAGATAAAAATATTAACCTGCCTGTTCGAGCAACTGCTCGTGCAGCAGGATATGATTTTGAAGCATCAGATGATATTGTAATTCCTTCAGTTTGGGATGTTAAAGAAATTCATAAGAAATCAATTTCAAGTATCCTTTCTAAAGATCTATTTGGATTTAATATTGATTTACAAGATCCAGATTCAATTAGTCAAGTTATGGAACATTTAACAGAAGTTGAATCTTTAGAACTATTTTCTAAAGTTACAGATTTCCTTACCAAGATTACTCAGCTTTTAAAGGATAAGGGTGTTGATTTAGAAGAATTAGCTTCAGACCCTGCCTCTTATACAGAATTATTTAATACTCTAAATTTAGAAAATCAAAACAATGAAATTCTAAAAGAGTTATTAAGTGATGAAGCTATTTCAGAAATTAAAACTTTAAGTAAGCAATTTAAACCAGTTTTAGTTCCAACAGGAGTAAAAGCTTATATGGAACCAGATGAATATTTAGCTTTATTCAATCGTTCTTCAAATCCATTAAAACGTTTCTTAGTTTTAACAAATGGTGTGGGAGTTATTGATGGTGACTACTATAGCAATCCTGATAATGATGGTCATATCATGTTCCAATTTCTAAATTTTGGACCTGAAACTATCTATATTAAAAAAGGAGAGCGTATTGGACAAGGAGTATTTTCAAAATTCTTGTTGGTAGACGACGATAATGCCCAAGGAGAACGTCTTGGTGGGCACGGAAGTACGGGAGTAAAATAATTAATTTTTATATTCTTATATAGGACAAAAAAAGACAACATGTCTCACCTCTTTGCTATTTATTAGTAGGGAGGTGTTTTAATATGATTTTTATAGGTTTAGACCAAGCAACGGTTGTAACAGGTTATTCTGTTTATAAGAATCAAGAATTAATTGCCTATGGAAAATTTTCTGCTGAAGGAGATGATTTCTCAAGATATTCAAAACAGAAAGCAAATGTATTAGAGTTAATTGAATATACTAAAGAAAAATATCCTAAAGAAGAAATAAAAATAATGTTTGAAGATATTCAAATGCAACAAAATAAAACTACTTTTAAACAATTAGCTCAACTACAAGGCGCTCTTGCTGTTGGGGTTTTAGAGGCTCATCCAGAAATTCATTTTGATTTTATCTATGCTTCTCAATGGAAAGGATTTGCTAAGATTAAAGGTAAAAATAGAATAGAACAAAAAAGAAATGCTCAGGCTAAAGTGTTAGAACTATTTAATATTACTGCAACACAAGACGAAGCAGATGCAATTATGATTGGCTATTATGCTTCACACCAAGAAATTAATTGGAACTAAAAAAGAGACCTATATGGTCTCTTTTTTATATAGCTGGATTTGTTTGTATTGCAGAAATATTCATTGTTGGACTTCCTTCTGTATTTAATTGTATAGAATATCCTGTTATCATAAACATTCCTGATATATTTGAAATTTCATCTTCTGCATAAATTAATGTATTTGGTTCTAAATGATAAACTGGTAATACATCTATTGTTACTACATCTGAAGTATTAGTATGTTGATAGATTAAATTCCTAACAGAAGAGAATAAATCAACCGCTCCATCAATAGTAAATAAATTATCCATTTTAGAATCTCTAATATTAAATAATTCTTGAAAATCATCAATCCTACCACTTGACCAATCAGGAAAATCTGCACTTCCTTTATAAACAGTTTTACTTAATACTGCTACTAAAAAGTCATTAGTTTTATCCCAATTAAATTTAGTCCATGTAGGTTTTCCATTATTTTGTTTAGCATAGTACCATTGAGTACCTATATTTTTAACTACAGCAAAATAATTATGATTTCCACTATCAGGACAACGACTGTTTTTATTTAATAGATAAGCGATAAAACCATATTCTGTTAAATCTGTTTCACTACCAAAAGGAGTATTTATGGTTGCAAAATCTGTTTGAGTAAATTGTCTTTTTGTAACTGGATTGGTATATACACCAGCAGAAATTGTAACATATCCAGGTTTATCTTGATCTTGCATATTCTTATTTACCCCAATAGTACCAGTATGTTTACCACCAGCTAGATATTCATGAACCGTTCCATTACCTTCTGCAAACATATATCTTAATTGTTCAAACCGCCCTGGGTCTCCAACCATAGCACTATAAGGCATAACATTTTTATTTTTTGTTATTGCTGTTGGCATAAAGAATTGATCTTGTATATCTCTAATTACTGCATAAGCTTCTCCTTGTGCTTTTAAATTATCTAATATCATATCTCCGCCTAAATCTTGTAATTCTGTTTCTGTAATAACAATCAATTCTTTAGGGTTTGTTCTAAAAATGGTAGTTGCCTGTTTATTAGAAACACCAATAGAACGTTTGCCAATTAACTCAATAGAATATTTGCCCAATTTAGATTCTGTTGGTATAATATCAAGAAAGTAAGTCCAATAAGCCGAATCACCTTTGTCAGTAAAAATAGGATTTTGTTTATCTAAAGACTCAACATCATTTTCTGTGTTTGCACTTGCAGCCATGGGATAACCTGCCAACCATGGAGTTCCAACAGAAATGAAAGATGGATTAAAAATTCCAGTATTTGGCAACAAAGTTTTTTTATCTTCAGATGCAATCCATTTAAAAATCATTGATTCGCATTCCTTACCCCATCTAGGCAGAACTCTTGCAGTAGAAGCGCCATAGATATTTCTGATAAAATAATTTTTAAGTCCTAAACCAATTTGCCATGGGATTTTATCTAAAGGAACTTCAATGTATTGTGTTGGTTTTCCTGCTGTGGCTTCTTTAAATTCAAAAGGAACTGTATTAGTTTGAGGGTTATATGGTTCCCTTCTTCTTCCATCTTTTGCTAAAAAATCCATTTCTGGAGAATCCATATTAAAATCTTCTGCAACTCCAACAAACCATTCTTTAATCTCTCTAATTGTTGGTTTATGGTCTATTGCTATTTCTAAAATTTCTCCTGTTTCTCTAGTTGCTATAAAATCATTTTTGATATTTGTATAACTAGGATTATTGTTATATCTAATAATAGTCTTTTTATCGGCAAAATTATAGGTAAAAGGGAGACCTAAATAATTAGGAATAAAATCATCCATATCTAATTCATAAGCAAAATATCCTAAATCTGTATCTTTTTCAGGGTCAAATACTTCATTAACATAATTCTTGATAGGTTGAAACATTAAATCCCCATCACGAGTATAGAAAAATTCATGAGTATTGCTCATAGCTTCTACAATATCTTCAAAAATAGAGGTTAATGGTTCATTTACATTCTTTTGATAAGATTCTTGAGTACTTACCGTTCCTGCTGAAGGGTCAGGTGGACCAAATCTGCGCAATTTATAAATTCTATCTCCCTTTGAAAAATTAATTTCTGTTTCAGGAACAGTTGGGCTCCACGCTCTAGTAATAATTCTTTCTCCATCTACATCTCCAGGAGCATTAATATGAATAAATTTATCTTTTAATCCAGCCACATTTTTTACTTGCGTATATTCATTTATATAATCTGGAACAGAATCAATAATAACCTTTGCTGGATTCTCATTCCCAAAATTTACTGCTGCACTTAAGAAAATATCTCTCCAAGAGAAGGAATAATTCTTACCATTTCTTTTTTCTACAAAACTTACTGGGGCTGGGAGGCGACCTCCTAATGTACCATTTAGCATAGTCATTTTATCTTGCGCGTTAATTGATATGGTCGCTGTGTCAACAGAATGAGAATAAGATGGTTCGGTTAAAATAAAGATTCCCATGTTAAACCATATAATTTCATCTTCTTGATAACGAGAAGTTTGGTTTTCCAATCCTATATATAATTTTATTTTTTTATCTGGAGTTAGATATTTATAGACTAATTCATCGTCTCTATCTTTTACACTAAAAGTTAAAGATAAATTTCTTCTTACTCGACTTGTCCCGTCAGCATTATAACTTCCGCTTTTTACAATACCTTGTATTTCTTTTAAAACTTGTTCGTCCCAATTAAGTAACTGTATCTTAGTATGCACTACTCTAATATTATGTTCAAAAAGTTCTTCTAAAAAAGAAGTAGGGTATTGCTTAACGTTAATATTTTCATTCATTACTTTCTCTCCTTTGCTCTTGGTATGTAAAGTTTCTCTTTTATATAAAAAAATTAAACTGGGTACTATCACAAGTTCCCCAGTTTAATTTTATTTATTAGAATGAAGTATTTTTCATAGCTTCTTTTACAAGTTCATCTTTCATAATAGAAGATTTACGAAGTTTATATTTTTGTAATGCTTTTTCATCAAGTTTTCCAATTTCAGTAACAGTACATTCAAAATCAGAAATTAAACCAAACGTTGGTTCATTTGGAGTAACCTTAATATTTGTCAACATTACTAACATATTTCCTTGAGCTTCTGATTTAAGAATTTTAGGTTTTCCATCATTTAACCATGCTAGAATTTTATTTCTCCAAATTCTTTGCATTACCATACCATCTTGTACTTCTTCTAAATCGTTCTTCATATTAAGCAACATTTCATCTCCATATTTTAGTTCTACATAACTAATAGGAATAGTTGGATCTGGAGATATTGCTACAGAATAACTATCAGAAGTAAGTAGTTTGTGGACATCTTGGTGATAGGTTAACGTACCAGAAAATTGATATGTTCTATAATCTAACTCAGAAGAGGTTACAAAATATGGATATTGCCCTGCAATAGTTTGAATAACATCTCTAGGTTTTACATAGGAGATTTCTCCAATTTTACCATTATAAATAAATGAAAACTGTTCATCTTTTTCTCCTAGTAGCCAGAAACCATCAAAAGTAGTTACAGTATCATAGAATGAAGTAATAGCACCTTTCATCCCATTGGCTAATATAGGTTGTAAAGCATATCTATAGTAATTACCATTTTCTATAAAATAATCATATAAGATTGCTTCTTGTACTGAACTAGATTTTAGTCTAGTTACTTCTTCCCATTTTAACAATCCTTCTCCCAAAACAGAACGTAATATTGCAATTTCAGAAATTAATTTAGATTTATCAACTTCTCCGTTCAGCATTGGAATATCTATTTCTCCTGCATTAAGATTTAGCAATAATTCTTCTTCGTGTAAATTCCATCCTGTATCTTCCATACCTGTTTCTGCTTTAATTCTATTTACTTGTAATTCACTTTTTCGATCTTCTACTCCAAGAATAGAAACTCTAATAAAAGCAGCAGCTTTTGTCCGGTCTGTAAAAATAAAAGGATGTCCAAAATGTTTACTTTCTTCAGTTTTATTAAAGAATCTAGGAGAATATTTTGTTTGAATTAATTGTCTATTACTATCATAGAATTCTATACGAATTACTGCTCCACCTGAATCAGTTTTTTCACTAAGATTAAAGCCAACTGTAATAGCATCTCCTTGCCACAAAACTATTTTTAATGGTACAAATTGAGCGATACCTACGTTAGCATTAATTTTAGGAGCTTTATAAATTCTAAAGGCGTTTCCATTTCTTTTATTTTCTACTAATCCAACCTCACCTTTAAACTCTTTTTGTTTAAAATCATAATAGTTTTTCCAGCCATTTTGATAATATTTAGGTTCTATAATTTCTTCTCTTGTATCTACCCAAATTTTACTATGATCGGAAGGTTCAGATTTAGAATAAATCCAATTATAAGGTTGTTCAATATCATCAGAACCCTCTACATAAGGCTTTTCAAAAATCGAGGTCCAATGAGTACTTTGAAAAGTTGACAAAGCTGTATTCTTTAATAAGTTAAAATTACCTGTTGGAGATTCTCCTCCTGCATCAACAAAGTCTGATTGTATTTCTGTAACTCCAGAAGCCCAATCGTAACGACTACCATCCCAATCTAAATTAGGCTCCATATGACCACCTTCCATATATATAGATTTAATTGAAATATCTCTTAAAGCTATATCAGAAAGATAACTATCTCCAGCCTGTGGAATAGCTGGAGAAGTCATTAATAAGGGATAGTATAGTTGTAAGTCGTCATTACCATATTCTTTAAATGAAGCAAATGGTACTGCCATTTATATCTACCTCCTTATTGTGGATAATCATTTAAGTCTTCATCAGGGTTAAAAGTAATTGCCGGAGCAATATAGGTATCGTCTTGTGGTTGAGCCCACAAATATCCAAGAGCAGAAGGTCCTGGGCTATTTTCGCTATAAATTACTGGCGCACCCCAATTTTTATTAGCTGCTACTTTTGCTAGTTCATCTTGGAGCCACAGACTCCATTCATTAATTTGGTCTACTAATTGTTGAGCAACAATTGAAATTAGTTCGTAGTTACCATCTGCGGCTTCAATTGATGCTTTTAAATAAGATTGTGTAGTTCTAACAGCATCAGCCATTAGATTGAAATCATCTTCTGTTAAAACATAGTTACGAACTCTTAACATTAACTCTTTAAGTTTTACAAAGTCTTGCTCTGACGCTGTATTGTTTGATACATTCGCTAAGATAGCATAATAATCATGTAAGTCTTTTTCTAGTTGTCCCCCAGAAGGAACACTTGAATATTCAATTACTTTTAATTGATCTACAACACTAGGGAATTTAGAAGGTCCCACATTAGCTGGAGGATCAATTTCTAATCGTCTGGGTACTTGTATTTTTAAGTCTACTTTATCCATTATTCTATTTCTCCTTTACTCTTTAATTCTTCAATGTCACTGGTTAATAAGTCTCTCGAACGTGTTGTTGCAGCAGAGATATTTCCAACATCCGTTCCTAAGACTCCTCGTTCATCTGCTGTAATTGTATAAGGAACTTCCTTACCACTTAAATCAACTTTTGGTAGGAAATCTGAACCTAAACCAGTTGTCGTTAAAAACATATCAGAACTTATTCCAACACTGTTCATGAATCCTTCAGAATAAGTTAATGTAAATCTATCTAAGCTATTTTGACTATCATCAGCGGATAAATCTCGTACTATTAATCTTATCTGTCCATCAATACAAGAAAAATACATATAATATTTTCTTGTCGGTTGTATTTTAACCCACTTATTTAACTTCTTATTAAAATCATTCATGTAAGCCTTATAAGTTTGTGTAGTTAATAGAGTTTTTCTTCCAAGCTCAAGAGCATAAACTCGTTTAACAAATCTAAACTCATTAAGATACATTGGACGGACATTTTCGCCCAATACATAATTTTCATAAACTGTATCAAGAACAATAGTTCCATTTGTCTCTACTCTTGGTACTACTAAAATATTATGATACGAATCAAAGAAACAAACAGGTTTTAAAAATTCTGTTGGATCTTTTTCATGAGATTGTTCTGTAACGAATTCTCCATTAATTGTGACAGTTGTTTTCCATAATTGTTGATTTTCATCTTCTAAATAGAAGAAGGTATGCGAGCTTGGTAAATCTTCGCTCGGAATAGTAACAATACCTCCCATACCTCCAATAATTCCTCCTTCTGTTGTAGGAGTTTTAGAACTATCTAAGTAAGTTAGATATATATCTCCTGATGGACTTTCAATAACAGGATTAATAATAATATCATCTTCGTATGGACCTTCAGAAGCCTTATCTTTCCCAAGAGGAGCGGTATGAGCATACATTAGATATTCTTCTTGATAGGGGTTTATTGTAGAAATTTCTGGTCCCTTTAGTCTGAAGAACCATCGGTCTTCTTTCGCTTCCCAAGTTTTTATTGGTTTAATTCCAGAAACTATCATTTCTCCTGCTATAGCAGCTTGTTTATTAAAGAAGTCTATTCCTTCAAGTACAGATACTTCTCCATTTGCGTCAGCAAATTCTCTATCGTTAAGAGAAATTTCAAAGTTCTCCTTTGGTCCCCATTGTAGAGGTGTTTTTATATTTAGTTTGATTTTAGAACGAGCATTGTCATGATCGTTTTCAACGCTAACTGTACCTCTAAATAAGCTTCCTTCAAATTGTGTTGTAACATGATAAGTAAATGTTTTTCTTAGGTCCCAGGCAGTTTGTATTGATAATTCAACTATATACTTATTCTTATCTTCTAATTCTACTACATTTTGCCATCTAATTTCAATATTTGAAGGCTCTTGACCGATAATCCAATCACTTGAATCAATAAAGAGTTCTTTTTCGTCTCCGTTAGCTCTATAAATATCAATTCTATAAGCCTTAAGATAATTAGCCATTGTATTATTTCTAATATTTTCTTGTATATTAGAACCAACAAATTCAAATATTGGAGAAAAAATATTGTTCCCATCAAATTGCAATTCATAAATTGCTTCACTTACAGGAGAAATTAAAGAAATAGTAGACCACTCAGATAATCCCTTAGAAATTAAATTTCCTCCAAAGTATGTGGTTTTATCAATATCTACATACCGTTGTACATCACTAGAGTAAGTTTGAATATGTCCTCTTCCATTTGGCTTAGTAGAAGAAAGCCAGTCTGTTGTTAACATAATTTGCATTTTATATCTAACATCTTTTTCTGCGCCAGACATAGTAAAAGCTTCTTGCTTTATATCAATGAAATATTCTCCATTAGCATTTTTTTGTACATAAGGTATTGTAGTATTATATCCAGTTGGCTGAATTATATTTTTTGAAGGATCTTTTAAATCAATATATTCAGCAAATGGATTTCTAAAAGGAATAAAATCATCTAGGTATCCTTCTCCAACTGGTAATAGCGCACTTTTTTCTGTCTCAGCATTTCTGATTCTAATAAATCCTCCTTTAAAATCAGAAATTTTGTTACCAACTGCTGGTTCAAAAAAAAGTCTAAACGTGTCAGTTGGTTTTCCTAATTCAAAGGCAGGATGCGTAATAGGAACTAATGGTGGATATAAAATATTATAATAAATAGCCATTTAGTTCTTTCCTCCTTTTTCTCTTTTATTCTTCTTCACTAATAGCCCAATCTAAGATATTAAATTTGCCATCCATATTATTTTGAGCAACTAATGTTTTTCCAATATATGGATTTTTAATATAAACTTTTAATGTTGGTTTTGCGATACTAATAGAATTATTAGCCTTTCCATAAGTAACCAATGCTGCTTCACCAGAGTCATTTAGCCATTCTCTAATAAAGTTAGTATCTAAACTATTTGTCCATGTAATATTTTGGAAAGTATTAGCAGTATAATCTTCTTTTTTATTTGCTTCTCGCACTGGTTGTACTACATTACCGTTCATATAAGCTTGCGTTAATGCACTTGTTGTACCTTCCATTGGTTGTGATAATACTTCAATAGTAAAGTTTGAAATAGTATTTTCTAAACTTTTAGAAGTAGCGAATAATTCCTGTAATTGATGACGAACCGCAAATCGTACAAATGCTTGTGGAATATTATCATCTTCTGCAGCAATAGTTTCTTCTTGAACACCATTAACTATATTCGTAAATACATCTTCTGCTACGTCCACCAAATTTTTGCCTTCGTTAAAGACTAAAACAGTTTTTCTGGAGTTATCAAAAGCAATATGAGTTGGTGCTAGTTCAACTAATACATCTGGTACTCCTGGTTGGACTTTCCATTTGTCCCCCTTAACATAAGTTAATGGTTGACCTGTATTAATAGATTGTTGTGCGAATTTAAGTTTTAAATTATCTGGATCTGTATCATCAATTTGTAAAGCATAAGATAAACCTGAAGTTGTAGAAGTTACAACTGGTGGATAACTTAAGTTTTCAATTAATTGTGAAATATAAGGAACTAAACGTGATAGTTCATCTGTAGTTAAAACAATGTCCTCGAAATTATTTGGTACTTTATCAATTAGTTGAGTTAAAGCAACTTCTTGTGTAGCTAATGCTCGAATAGATTCTGCATTAGTAATTAACATATCAACAATATCAATTTTACCACCAAATCTAGTTAAAATTTGTTTTTCTGAATTATCTACAAAGCGTCTATCTGGTGTTTCTCTTACCATTTCTGAGACTGTCTCAGGAAGTATAATATTCCCTTGATGGTCACGAAAAGTGTGTTTTTTAAATCCTTCCATTATCCTTTTCCTCCTTTTGTTTTTTGCTCTAAAAGTATTGAAAAAGAGGATAAGCACATTGTTATTGCATACCCTCTAATTCTTTTTATATATTACCCAATTGAATCAATTGGAAATGTTATTAGCTGTCCTTTAGTACTTATTTTAAGTTTATAATATCCTTGATAGGTTTTAATTCTTACTGAATTTTCTCCCTCTTCATCAGTTTTTGTTGTATACAATTGACGGATACCATCTTCGTGGTATACTCGGACTAACCAATTCTGTCCTTTTGGGTCTCTTAAAATTAAAGATTTACTTTGGCTCACCTAACATACCTCCTTCTGGAGTTTTTGGAGGAATAGCTTTAGTTTGTTCGTAACCTTCTGGATTATTCATAAATTTTGTAATATCTACATCATTATCTAATACTTCTAATAATGTAATAATTCCAGTTCTTCCTCCAAAATTATATTGATCTCCTTGGTTTGTAAATATCAATTCTAATACATTTCCATCTGAATCATTTAATTTGTTTGATACCACAACCGCTTTTCTATTATATTTAGTTGCTGATGGAATTTCTATATTAATTATTGAACCAATATCCAATAAATCTGGATGAGCAACTACAGCTAAACCATTTTTAATTGGTAAACTATTTTCTACTGTAATAAAGTCTTCTGGTTCATACCGTCCTCTTACAGTGGTTGAAGTTGGAATACCCTGTTCAAAATTAATATCTTCTATAAATTCTTCAGATAAATCAATATTCAAAGTCGCATATGTAGAATTAGCTACAGCCCAATGATTTTTTTCTAAATCCACTTGAGCGAAACCATTCTCTACAGCGTAAATATTCATACTTGTTTTTTCAGGAAGAATTTTTGGTGTCCCTTTTTCTATTGCTGGTTCTGCTACATAGGTAGGAGCAGAATATACTTTTGTAGGTAATTTAGTTGAAATAGCCCCAATAGGAGAGGATGGGGTGGATAATCGTGAAACTGTTATTGCGTCACTACTCTTAGGCACCCATAATTCATTAGAAGCTAATTGTAAACTAGTTTTACCAATTTCTTGCACTCTATAAACTTCATTGGAAGATAATCTTCTTTGAGATACTCCGCCGACATCAGCGTTAGTTGCAACAACTGATTTTTTAACATTCACAACATATGTTCCTTTAGGGTCAATTGTAGGTTTTGAAGGTTTTCCTCCTCCTGATTGGGATTGGTTATAATCCGCATCAGAAAAAATTCGCTTCACACCATAGATTTTTGGTCCCCAATAACTATCATTATAATTATTTAATTTTGGACCTGGAGTAGAGCCAAAGTCAATCATTTTTCCTCCTCCAACAACAATTCCAATATGAGTGGTTGTCATATTAGTAGCATAGGTTCCAGCAAAGAATATTAAGTCCCCTGCTCTAGCATCTTTAACGTTAACTTTTTTTCCCCAACTTCCAAACCATTGGGCGTCAGTATAACTTCCTATATCAACCTTAGCATGTTTTTGGTATAGATATTGACAAAATGAAGAACAGTCTCCAAAACCGCCTTTTCTTATTTGGGCAGGTCTTGTCCAAGAATAGGTCATTGATCCAAGCAATTCATTGGCTTCTTTAATAATATTCTTAATTGCACCTTCTCCATTTGGTATTAAACCATCAGCGCCAGTTCCTCCTCCGCCACTGTCATAGTCAGGATTTGTAATTACATCTTCTCCTTTTTCAATGGCATCACTTACCATTCCCACAAAAGCAGTATACAAGAAAGGATTATTATACCAGCTAATAGGTTCATTTACGCCATCTACTTGCCAAGCTGGCAATACAGCGGTTGCGGGTATTTTATATGTTCTACATATTTCTGCAATAACTAAGGCTAATTTAATATTTAGATTGGTAGAAAAGTTAGAAAGTGAACGTTTTGTTACTACTCCAATAGAAATAGTTTTTTTATTTGGATTACTCATGCCAGCAACTAAGCTTTTGCCTCTCTCTGCATGATAAACTCCTTCCGTAAAGGGCACTACTAATTGGGCATCATTTTCTGAGACAATAACGTGATAGCCCATTTTTTGTCCACCATTTCCAGAATTAAGAATATTCCTTATTCCACCTAAATTAGAACTACTTTGAATATCATGCACTACAATTGCTTGCATGGCTTCTAATTTAAATCCTGGTCTTGTAGTACCATTTTTCTTGATAAGATTTTCAGAAAAGTTTTTATAACCATTTCCTCCACCTGTATCTCCACTGAATCCTCCACCATCTCCACCAGAAAAAGCATCTAAATCCCATGCTCTTAAATTATTAGCATTAATAACTGACATAATTTTGCTTGGATAAGCAGGATCTGTTGCATAACCAGCACTCCAAATTGCTGTGATTTGGGCTAAAGGGTCTGTTTTCCCAATAGCAGCACGATAACGAGCATTTTCGGCAATTAATTTACCATGTTCTACAATGGAAACATCCCAACTAGGATACTTAGCAAAGGCGTCATTAATAGTCACATATCCTCCACCAGTCCACTCTTGGGTAGGAAAAACAATAGACTGTCCTTTATAACTTCCTTTTACCCCAAACAGATTTTTCCCTTGTGTTGCTAGGGAACTTCTACCCCAGTTTGACTCCAATGCTGCCTGAGCGGCAACAACAGAAGGTAAAACCTTATAGTTTTTCCAACTAGCATAAGCTCCACCTTTTATCTTTTTTAAAAAATCATCTGTAAAAGCCATTTATATACCTCCTTATAAATACTCTCTTTAATGTAAAAAAATAGGCTGTGCAATGACAGCCTATTGATTTATTTTATTTATTTTTCTGTTTTAGTTTCGTCTAGACCTTTTTCAAAGCCTTTTTTAGCAGCAGTGTCAAATTGATTAGTTGCAATATAACCACCGATTAAACCACCAATTACACCAATAATATAGTTAAGTCCTACAATTCCAAGAGCAGGAGCAATTGCTACTAATACTGCTCCGATAGCTCCTCCTAAAACTACTGCGATTAATTTAGTATAATCGCTAGGGATAAAAGGTTTGATTAATTGAATAATATAAAATACGATTGGTGCCAAGATACCACCAAATGCTACTAAAGCAGCGAAAACATCTTGAATTTGACTCATATCAATACTTGCCATAATTTTATTTCCTCCTTATTTTTTGCCGAGATTAAAAGATTAGAAGAGCTAGTAAAAAACCTACTAACATTCCTAAACCAAATAATATTACTCGGCGGGCACGTCTTTTTTTGCCATTTCATCTACAAGCTTCATAACATCGTCCCGAATCATAGCTGGAATTTGGCTTTCTTTTCCTTTCCAGCCTTCTGGATCTTTGATGATAAGGCTTGCGTAAAAAATTGCTAAATATGGATACATTAGTAATCACCTCCTTTAAGATTGTCCAATAATCATACTAGATAACATATTAATAGCATCAACTAAAGCCATTTCGTTTAACTCTACTTTTTGTTTAAGTTCTTCATTTTCTTTCATCAAAGCATCAAATTCTTCTTGGCTAATTTCGCCATCTCCATTTAAATCAATAATTGGTTTTTCTGGTAAGACGTCCTCTACAGAACTCCAATTTATTGACGATATCTCTTCTTCTGTTTTTGCATTATCAATAAGAGAGAATAGGTTATTGTTTAACTTATTAATTTTATTCATTTTTACCATACTAGCAAAAGTATACAACGTTAAAAATTCTAATTCATTTAATGTTTTAATAACTATAGTACCATTATTTTGAATAAATTCCCAATCAATAGTATTTATTGTTTTCGTGGAAAAAAGTGTTTTTGTTTCTTCAAATCTACTTTGTTTATTTTCAGAATAGCTTATATGATAAAATTCTCCTTCAAATTCATATTCAAAACCTTCTAAAATTTTTTCTTTACAAACTATTTCTAAATTATCTTTTTGAGTCTTTTTTGTATTCTCAATATATTTATCTTCAATAAAAACTAATTCAGAATTTTCAAGTTTAAAAGAAGCTATATTACTATAGAAAAAAGGATGGTCTGAGGGAAGCGTTATGGGAAAGAAATTCCCCTCCCCACTTAGATTTTCAGCCCACTGTTCCACAAAATTGTTTTCATCTAAGGCAAGAACTATATCTTTATATTCTTTTTCTTTTATCACCACTCATACACCGCCCTTAGTACTGTTTTAGCATTTTCTCCTGCACTATTGTTTTCGTTGACACCTGCAATTATTGTCCCGTGGTCTTGAATATGGAAAACTTTAACTGCTATTGTATCGGCATATGTTGAAACTAGTACACGTTTATATTGGTCTCCGGTTGATTGTAGTGTAGCTTTATGAATTAAAACACATACAGAGTCAGCATCATAAGCTTTTCCGTTCATATATTTTGAAAAGAACAGTGCCCAACCATTAGGACAAGCATAAATACTTTTTGATATGGCTATTTTTTGTGTATTCCCTATATACCAAGCCCCAGACCAAAGACTTTTCTCTTTAAATCCAGAATTTTCCGGATTCATAGTAAAGAGTGGAACGCTATCGTTATTAATGTAAAGAGAGCCATCTCTCATATACATATAATCATAATCATCTAGATTATTAGAATTTATAGGTTTATTACTTTTGATAAAATGTAAACCTTCTCCATGATTATCCATTGTGTCGTTAGAAAAAAACAATCCATTTAGCCCTGAAATATCACTATTATTCATTTGGATACCAGTTTTTCCTGAGTCATGATATCTTTCTGCTTCAATTTCTATCACTCCAGGTAATCCTCTTTCTTCACCTGTTGTTGGAAAATCCCCAAAAGAGACAGACTTCCGATTTGGATCGATAAACATTAAAGGCTTACCTTCCGTAATATTATATGATCTAGAATATGTTCCGGTTTTATCTGTAATGAATATTGTAACTGTCCAAGACTTAGAATTATCTAATGGTAATGTTTGCGCTGTAATACTTAATACATTTGCTGCTGTCGTAAAAGGAATATCTACCTTATCTGAACCACTTATTTGATATTGTACAGATAAAATTTTATTTTTTCCATCGACAGGAGACCAGATAGAAGTACCGGAAACTAGGGTATCTGTTTCAAAACTATTATTTCTCCTTACATTAAAATTAATTACAGGCATATTATATGGAAGTACCGCAACTTCATAAGAAGCACTCCCCTTTAATCCTCGACTATCAATAGCAGTCACAGTTAAGTTTCCTGTTGTTCCTGTAATAATACCAAAGTCTAAAACCATATTTCCTTCTGTGTAATTAACCGTCTTTTTAATTCCTGCAAACGATGCCTCAACACTAGCTGGCTTACCATAGTCTCTAGTTGTTATTATTGAACTAGGAACCGTTACCCTCAAAGTAGAATTTTTATCTAAAAGTATTTTTTTATTCCCTGTTATAGCAATAGATACCTGATTTGTATCTTCGTGAGAAAAACCTTCGGTTATCAAAGGTGAAGCTGTTTCCGTATTAACAATCGCACTTGCATATTTTATTATACTATTCCTATATTGTGAACCACAAAGTTTAGAAACAATTTCTACTTGATAACCATTGTTCGTTGCTCCCGTAAATCTACTCAGCATATTATTTACATCTTCTTGGGTTAGCGTCCATCCTGTAGAACTTGTTGTTAAATTAGACCATGATTTACTCCAGCCAGCACATCTAAATATTACATCATATTTAAATTTACTATTCGATTGAAAATTGTCTAAACCAATGTTAATTTTTTCCCCTGAAGTTAAAGAAAAACTTTCAATACTAGGAGAAGCTGGTGCTGGATGAGCAATCTGAACTGTTCGTTGTTGACTAAGACCAGACACACCATTTGTCCATAGTTTAACCTTCCCCAAAATATTTCCACCATCACCAGCAAACTGTTTAATTCTCTGAGCTATAGTTGCTAATTGCCCATCTGTAAAATTAAATTTACCACTTGTAGCAACATTATCTACATTCGTTAAATAAGTCCAATGACTATCATCTGATAAGCTAGGATTTGCTCTATTTTGAACCCAAAAAGTTAAGTTGTGATTAAAATTAGATTGTCTACTAATAGAAAAAGAACATCCATTAGGAACTGTAAATGTTGGTACCGCATTCAAAGAACTATGTCTAGGTATTTTAGGTAAACTTGCATTAAAATTCCCGACAGATATCGTTCCATAATAAACTCCTGCGAATGTAACATTTACAAAATAGCTTCCAGAAACAGTAGTTGTTTTTGAACCGTCATTATTATGTCCTACTCGATAATCTTTAGCTAATAATAATTTATTTTGATGCGCACTTAATTGAGAAGTTGCGTTTTCAGTTTGTTTTTGTCCATTAATTGTAACTTGTGCTTGACCTACGGCAGAAGCTGAAATAGCTCCATAGGCGTCCATAGATTGTAAATATAAAAAGCCGGTGACAATTGTGTAGTTACCAGCAATATCTTGTCGGTTTATCGACCATCTACAATTTAAACGATGTCGAGCAAAAGCAGTATATTTCTCTCCACTTGTTGCCATTATTAAATTTCCTCCTTTTCCTCTTCTCTCTTGGGAAATAAGAAATGGTCACTCCCAAATAATTAGGAATGACCATTTATTTCTAGTCAGTATCTTCACCATTGTATCCAACAAAGGCCCAGCCTTGAATAGTTGGAGAGTCAACCGATACAATTTGTACTGGTCTCATCATAAATCTTTCTTGCGCTTCTAATTTTTTAACTTTTGTTGTATCTTTATTTAAGGTAAATACTCTTTCATAAACTTCTCCATTACGATAGTAACCTGCAAACTCTCTAGGAGTCATAACATTATATCCATCGTAATCAGAATTGAATACTTTCAAACCACTACTATCAATTCGAACATTTGTAGAATATACTTCTTCATGATGGGATTGCCAAGAGAGAGGATAAGGACCAATATTAATCATTAATCCTGCTGCGGATAATGTTGCATCTGCGCTTCCTTCTCCTTCTAAACCAATTCTAATAGTAACTGCACTTGTGTTAGTCACTGAAAAAGTAACAGACATTCGTTGGTATCCGATAGTATCGGCAGAGGCTTCTGAAACAGCTATTTCTGCTCCAGTTTTTGTATTTAATACTTTTACATAATATTTGCTCGTTCCTGATTGACTAATTTTATTAGCATACCAGCTTAGAGTATATTCTGTATTTGGGTTAGGTAGAAGAATATCTTGGTCTAGTTTATATCTTAAACCTTTTAATTCAAAACCAGCAATTAAACCAAGTTCTTCTAGTGATTCGTCACCTAAAATTTGTCTAATTTGGGCATTAGCTGAATCATTTTTATGCCAAAAATCAAACATTCCAGAATATAAAACTACACTAGGTTTTCTAAAGTCAAAATAATTAGTAGGAGTTGTTGAGTCATTGTATAATAGTACTTTCATAAATGCTGCTCCAGGTGGTATTGTTACATTAACAGAGTAATTACTCCAGATATCTTGAACAATATTATTTGTTTTTACAGCATAGGAGTCTGTTTCAAATATTGTTCCAGCAAAATCTGTTTTATCTGTAAATAGAGTAATAACACCTTGTCCACTGCCAATTGTTTGTGAAGCAGCGTTAAATGATGGATCACTTCCAGCAGCATAAAATCTAATCGATAGATAAGCATTTTTAGTATTTCCAATTGTATTTGGAATACGTACTTGACCAGAAATATTAATTAACTGTCCTGGAGAGACAGGAACGTTTTTACTATAGCTATATTTAGTTGGTGAATTTGTTCCACCAATACGCATAATTTTATTTTCTGG
>JACRYO010002744.1_pt1 | contig 70030 bp, 112 predicted proteins | sample 8023221 | NCBI WGS metagenome assembly JACRYO01 (sample SAMN15823180, study PRJNA655841) | gut metagenome | isolation source: fecal sample D85 from dog with diarrhoea from SPCA | host: Canis lupus familiaris | place: South Africa: Mmabatho, Mahikeng | collected 2019-09 | reverse complement strand
GGGGGCATGTTTCCATATGATCGTAATCAGCATTTCATGTGCTCATGAACATACTTTTCAGCACGCTTTGTCAGCCATCTTTTGTTGAACGGTTCATGAAGTTGTTACATGCAAACTAATGAAACGCTTTTTAATGAGTGTATTCGTAACATTTTTTGGTCAGAGTTGCTGATCGAGGTGTGGCAAGGGAGTTGCCAGGGGTTTTTAAATGGGTAATTGGTTGGTAGGGCTTTTGAAAAGGCGTCAGAATGCTCATATATGACACGTATTACCAATAGTAATCTGAAAAAAGTTAAAAATTTGACCTATAGCAAAAAATTTTTTAAATTTTGAAAGTCAAAAAAATAAAACGAAAATTTGAAGGTTAGGAAAATTTTTTAAAAACTTGAAGGGTAGGAAAATTTTTTAAAAACTTGAAAGGTAGAAAAATAATCCATAAATTTGGTAAGTGGAAAAATCTTTCGCAAACGCTAAAAGGAGCAGGCGCTAAGCCCACTCCCAAAAATAATTCATATAATCTAATTTTTTATGGACTTTATTACACTTTTGCCAAACAGTTGAAGCCCTACCACCGACTGATCTAGCTGCCACAGAGGCATTGAGAAAAATTTCTGATGATCCGTCTTCAACGCTTATCCTGCGAACTTTTTTAGAGCGTTTACGGTTACAGTTTGGATGTCGTAGATTTTCGCTTACTGTACACCACTCTAAATTGTATGCTTTGCTGTCTGTAGGGTCTCCAGAAATATGATTAACATGCCAATCTTCTTTCCACTCTGGGGGCTTGGGGATAAAAGTCTCTGCCACGATTCTATGCAAGGTGGTTCTTCTAACCCCTTTTTCGTGTATCAAAGACAAGTTATTGTACCCGAACCAACTATTAGACTTCGTTCCAATAAATTTCGGTTGGCTAGTCTTCAAGGAAAGCACTCTGCCAAAGGTGCTCAAAAAGTATTTAGGGAAAGTCCTCGACCTGTGCCCATTCTTCGCCTTCCTTAATGTCAAGAAAGCTTTCCAAAAATTCTTTAACTTCTTCTCGACTAAGCTTAATGTTGTCCGCTTTGATAAAGTCCTTCAAGTTAATTCCCAACGGTATCTATACCCTCTCTTTCATAAAAGTCTTTAATAATCTTTTCAATATCGTAAGGCTCGCCCCACGTAGTATTTTTACCAAGCTTCTCTAGCTTACGGTCAGCGCCGTTGTCATGGATGCCAATAAAGTCTAGGTCACCTTCAAGTACAATGCCTTCCTTGCCGTCTCTGATGGCAGCATACCCAAAGGTTGGTTCCACGCTATCAAAAGTCTCAGGAATAAGTTTAACAAGGTCTCCTTCAAAGATAACCTCGGAGCCGTTTACACTGGTTGTGCTAAGTCTTCGTTCAAGGACGTAAGCAAGTTCTTGCGGAGGGTATGACCAAGTGTCGTCCCCATTGTTGAGCAAAACGTCCCCACGGGGCGTGATGAGGAATTGAGGAGGGGCTAGATACCCCACCTTGTTAACATATACTCTGAAAATAGGTTCTCTCATAGATAATACTCCTCCATATAATCTTTATCAAATACTTTTGAGATTGTATATCCTTTGCGAACGGCATCTACCAACAAGTAGTCCCAACGCAAGTGGTCACTAGCCTTGCTTTCCATATACTCATCCCAATAAGGGCTTTCTAACCAAGCGTCAATGATGGTGCCTAATGATTCAATATCCAGAGCTTTGTATTGGTCTAGGAAACGAGCCATTTCACGGGGTACTGGCACCTTGTAATAGTCTTCTGTTGGAATAGACTCAAAAATACTTTCGTCAAGTGGTTCATTCTTAATAGCAGCTTGCCTACCAGCTCCTTTTTCAATAGCAAGCACTAAATCTCCTACTTCTTGTGAAACAATCTTATCAGGCATTTTCAAGTGCTTTATTCTAACTCTCTCGTGGGGATCATTAGTGTCAACATCTTCTAATACCTCCATTAATAAGTAAGGCTTTCTCGTATGAACCCGATACATAACCTTGTCACCTTTATGAAAAACATATCTTGTTGTCATTTACCCTGATACTCCTTTACTTCACGTCTTAGTTTGAAAAACACTGTCACTACTACCACCAAGGCAACAATTGGGAAGGCATATAGCCAAGTTCCAAATACACTTGCTAGGACTTGGAATACTACAACTACCAAGGCTATTACCACCCCTCCTAAAAGTGCCCATAACCCAAACACAAGTGCTAACATCAAATCTTTCACTAAATGCCCTCCTTCAAAAGCCTTTCGTATTTAACTTTTAAAACGTCATATTCTATCTCTAATTTTGAGCATCTTTCCTTATACTCGTGGTACTTGGAAGCTACATTAATAGAGTTCTGCTTAAACTTCTGATTCTCTTCTTTCAATTCCTGTGTATATTTATCCCAACGTGCGTCTTCTGACCCCACCATCCACATGATGAAGATAGCTGAGGGGAAGAAGCCCATGAAAATACCTGTTGCTAGCATCAGCATAGAAACATACCCGATAGTATATTGTGGCGTAATGATTGGATTTCTCCCTGAACCTCTTTAAGCTTTTTGTCAAGTTTTTTCTTCTTAGAATAGGCGTTCACAACATCATCGGCACTGATCCAGTCAATGCCTGCATCCCTACCATATTTAAGGAATAGATCATGTTGGTACAATAACCCTTCCTTGATTTCTTTTTCATATCGGCTAATCTCAATTAAAATAGCTCTTTCAACAGACTCTAGTTCAGCTAAACGGAGTGTCTCTGAATGATTATCCATTGTTTTGACGTGCTCAAAGCGTCTTACATAGACTTCTTTTGTCACACCTGTTTTAACACACTTAACATGAAGTAGGTCTTCTGGGCGACTAGTTAACCTATCCCACAACACCTCATACAAACCGCCTGCGATAAGGTCATTAGCTCCAACATCTACACATTTTACAACATCACCTTTTTTAAAGCTATATTTGAACTTCATGCACGTAGTCCCCCTTGTGTTCTTTATCAAATAGATCAATGTACATAAAAATGATATCCCCATAGTCTTCTGCGCCGAAGGAAATATATTCTAAGTAGTAGTTTGAATAGTTGGCTACCAATTCATCAACACTCAGGAAGTTGTCGATCTCTTCCCCGTTTACAGATACTTTAAAATCATCATATTCGTTAAGAAGGTGGGTAATCTCCCCAAGCTTGATAAGAGGCTCTACCTTACTTACTTTAACAAACATTTTGTACTCCCGTTCTTGCCCTGCGAAACGGTTGTTGATGTACTCTTCCATCATGCGTTTATCTAAGGCTGTATCACTGGTTCCTGTAAAGGATATTTCAAAGTCCTTGCCATCAGCAGTACCCCTTACAACATATTCTTTGCACTTCATTAATTGTCCTCCTATTAACTTATGAATTAAGTATAGCATGGTAACTAGCATATTTCAAGTATGAGCATTAAATATTATAATAAAAAACTCGCTAATTAGCTAGACTAGTGAGTGGCTAGTATCCGCAGGTTTAAACGCCCTATTTGTTTTAAATCAAATTATTTGCAAAAAATTTTCTTTTTATCTACTTCTTCAAAAATGATTTTTTCTGGTAACATTTTGGAAGTTAGCCATATGCTAGAAAATGGCGGGTTTTTAGCAGTTATTCCACTAGTGTAATCTTCCATATAAGAAACACGCTTATTTAAGTACATTATTTCAAACGTATTGTTTTTAAACATTTTGAAACGTTTTTCGGATTCAAATAAACCTACTACACCAAGAATCATCGCGAATGATTTTTCGGTTTCAAACAATGTACTCAAAACTTCCGTCTTTTTTGAATAAGGTGGGTTGCTGATGATGAAGTCGCACCAATCACAAACTTCGCTACCAACTAACTCGAAAAAATCTTCACCTCTTTCTATGTGTGTTGGCAACACTTGACAACCATGTTTTTCTAGTGCTTGAACAATCAAGCTCTCTTCTGTGTCAAATGGGCACCAAATTTTTGTACCTTTCGGAATATATTTCAACAAAGGTTCTATTGCATAAAAAGGTGTGTAAAATTCATCGTTTCCGCTGTTTGCTACTTTGTCCATTTTCATTTATTTGTCCTCCTCGACAAGTTTATAGTTACTATCTATGACGTGTTGGGCACATCTTAGTTTAACGCCTGAACGATTGTTGATAACCCAATACATACTTTGTTGAGGCTTGTTAGATACCTCTGATTCAATGATCTTATATGAGAAGCTTTTGTCATTGTGATTACGACTAGTGATATTATCGCCTTCTTGGAATAAGCTCATTTAATTACCTCCTACCACCAAATATCTACTTTCGACAAACTTTAAAACACCATCTACCAACTCTTCTAAAAAGTATTCTTTATCCATGTTTAATACCCAACCCCTTCTCTATTTCAATGACTCGCTCAACCTTTTCTTGTTCCTCGCAACGGAGGGTCATCAATTCTTCCTCGTTGTCCTCGATCTGTCTCCGCAAGTTGTCGTTAGTTAATGTAATTTCTTTACGGTCGATTCTAATCTCATCCAAGTCATTCATAAGGCTGCTAAGTTCATCCGCAATTGCTGTGGTAATTTTAATCATTAGGCGTCCTCCTCAAGGAATAGTTTAAAGAATTGTTCACGCTTATGGTGGAAGTCTCTCCAGATATTGTCTAACTGCTCTTCATAGGAGATAACTTTGACGGTGCAAGAAGTAGGATCATCATGGTCTCCATAAACTCTGTGAGAAATGATGTCTGTTTTGCCTCTCACAAAGTCTTCTACCTCACTATCCAACTCTTCCAAAATTTCTTCAAGAGAGTCATACTCTTCAAACATTTCTTGAATATATCCGCCTAACCAAGAGCTAGCAAGAAACTCTAAACGGTTTTCTGGTGTGTCTTGCAAAGCTTTTTCTTGGTCAACGTAGGAAGCCTCTCCATAGTATTCAGGAATCTCTACAAAGTATTTCTTTTGTTCTTTTTTCAATCGGTCATTTCCCCTTTCGATGTATATAATATACCACGACCACAGTAAAACTGTCAAGTACAAATTTAAAAAGACTTGGGATAATTCCCAAGCCTCTGTTATTAAGCTTTTGCTTTATTCTTTTTGAACCAACCTGAGTCGAGGAATGCAATCAAGTCGTTACACAAGTATAACATGTAAGTGAACATTAGTACGATTACAGCATGACCATTCATTGCTGTTTGAATCCACAACGCTACTGACATAAGACCTTGAAAAGTCCAGAAGTAGTATTGAGCACGGAATCCTCGAACACATAAGACGGCTCCGACCAAACCGATCATAGCGCTTGAAGCATCTAGTAAAGCTTGTGGAGAGTGCAGGATAACTGTATCAAGTAGATAAAGTCCGATGAAGAATAAGATCATTAAAGTGACTGTTCCGAACATGTTCTTAACGTTCATCTTACGTGGTTCTAATCCATTGTTCCAACGCTTGGAGAAGATAATTGGAATGTCTAATAGAATAATGTATGCACCTTGCATAATAATGTCTGAATAGTTTCCAGTAGTTGTGGCAACACCAATTAAAAGAAGTGCTGAGATAAACCCTAGGATACCATTAATGGAGCGCTCGTTAGTAATCGCAAGTGTACACGTGAACCCTATCATCCCTGCAATAGTGGCGGTAACTCCTGTGAGAGTGATTGGCTGACCTTGAACAAGTGGTAAAGCGAATCCGATAAATGCTTGGATAATTAAGCCAATCGTTAGGAGAATATAAGAGGAACGTGACCACCCGCTCAATCCTTTTTTGTAGTAGTTGATAGTGAACAGTTTAGTAATGTTTTCCAAAATTAAATACCTTCTTCCAATAATTTTAATGTTGCATATGCGCTGTTAAATGGCGCTTATTTTCTTTCTAAGTCGTAATAGTGAGCTACCACGTGGTAAGGAACTTCAAACCCATTCATGTTTGCGTGGTTATAAAAAGTATGGGCACACTTCTTGATATTCCCACCACGCAACTTGTGATAAGCTAATACAGCTTGGTGCATTGTAAGTGATCCAATTGAGAACAACTTGTCGATGATGAGGCTCAATACCTCTATTCTGTCTTCTTCGTTCCCCACAAAATCAAACTTGCTGCCATCAATGATTAGCTTTTCTGATTTATCATATTCATTTTGAAAGTCTGTAGCAATCTTGTGGTGTTGTTCAAAATACTCTAGTAAAGAGGGGTCTTTTTTAAAGTCCTCAAAATCTCTTCCTCTTTTGCTGATTCTTTCTAATTCTGTTTCAAAAGGAATGTTTATAAAAATCATCAGTTCTGGTACTTTAGTGGGAATATATTCAAGCTCTTCCAACATGTTATTATGTAGCTTAAAGTATTCTTCGGCTTCTATTGGGTGTATTTCTCCCCTACCCAACATCAACTTAACAAAGTTAGAATCCGAATAGAGGTCAGAATCTGCTACTGATTGAGCAACCAGACGAGCCTTTTTAATGTCTTTAAAACGTTGATTCATGACATGTATTTGGAATAAGAATGAGTATCTTTTTCGGTCGGTGTAAAACAGCTCTAGTAATTCATTTCCGTCAACCTTCTCACTGTATACCTCGATGTCAAATAACTCTCCAATGTAATTGCTTAAACTTGTCTTCCCACTTCCAATTGGGGCGTTAACATAAATAGTCATCTTCTCGTCTTCCTCCATCTTTCTGGCGGTAAATTTATATCCCTTACCATTGAACCTGTTAATTACTTCTTGGAAATAGTGGCATTCTTTACCATACCACATTGATGCTTGGGCACAGTTATCAAAACTTCTTAGCTCTCCCGTAGCCAACTCTACAGTTTGAATACGATATCCCTTTGCTAAGCGTACTTTCGAGTTCCTGATACCATGATTTGAATTATCTTTTGGGGTTACTAATTCAAGGTTAGATAAGAGGTTGTTTGTCTTATCCTCATCAATGTGGTTTACATGAAGCCCGTCCCCACTGATTGCCCCTAGCCACGTCTCTCCCATAATCCGGTGGACTGTCCTAGTTCTTTTAGAGTTGGGAGTTCGTAGACACGTTTCAATGTACCCCGTACTCTTTTTAAGGTGTCCTTTAAATGTCTTTCCTGTGAGGTTGTTACGCATAACAGCTTCCTTAGAAATGCTATACACCCCTTCGGTATCAGGAATAATCTTCCACTCTTCCATTATTTCCTCCTCTCGACTACTTAAACAAGTATAGCAAAAACCCCCTGAACTTGTCAAGGGATTTTTTTAGATTATTTTAGTTGATGTTCTTCAACAGCTTTTCTAAGCTTGTCTTTAGCTTCCTTGAGCTTATACGAAAGGGCTGATTTACTAGGGAACTCATCACTTAGGTCAGCAATATCTCGAAGGCTCATTCCAACCACTGAGTTAAGCCATACAATATCTTTCTCTAGCTTTGTCAAGTCAGCTAATTCAAATGCTTGTGTAATGTCAAGGGTCTCATCGACTCGTGTTAAGTCGTCTTCTGGGGTTGAGTCTGAAAATAGGTTTTCGTTGAAGAGCATTTCGTTGAAGTCTGTATCCACAGGAACTTCGAAGCGGTATGGAGACATGTGGTTACGAAGTCTCATTCGATGTCCCTCGAAAGGATATTCAAAGAAGTTACAATCAGGTCGTTTAACGGTGTAGTCAGGCATTACTTTAACGTCGTTATGTAAGAAGTATTCGGCTAAGGAGTTGGTCAAGGCGTCATCCATCACTGACAAGTATCCAAACTTGCGGTAATAGATTTCGGTTATGTCATTTACAAACTCTTCTCGCACTTCCCGTGGTAGGAAGACTTTATAAAGTTTGCTTTCGATTAAGTATTGTACAGCCTTTGAGAAAAGTCGTGTATTAGCTGCCTCTGTGATCTGGCGGTAAAGGGGGAGGTCATATCGAATCTCACTCCCATCCTTTAACACACGATTCTGGCTATTTCCTTTAATCTTGCTTGGTTTAATTCTTTGTTCGTTGGTATCCATTAATGGTAGCCACCTCTCTGATTTGTTCTACGATTCTTTGAGCAGGTGCTGACCAGTCTCGAACGTCGTTGTCATTATGGATAGTTATATCAGGTGTTAATAAATCTACTTCATCATCGCCTGCATTAGAAGCCTCTAAATGCTCTCCTAAAGCCTTGGCACGGGCGATTCTAACATCATCTGAGGCATCTACTAAGATGGTGGTGAATCCATCATCCTTTAGGTATTCCTCTTCGTTCTTTCTGCGAAGGTCTGTCACGATGACTACATCCCATTGGTAGCTCTCTTCGACACGTCCTTTAAGGCGTTCAACCCACACGTTTTCATCTACTGCACGAAAGGCTTCTCCAATGGTAATATAGGCTTCACGAGGTTTGCAGTCGGTTTTAACATATCGGAAGTTCTGTTTATAGATTTCTTTAATGCCATCTGCAAAAGCTAATGGGATAACTGTCTTTCCCTGACGCTTAAATTCTGCCTTGATAGCATCAGCCAAAGTATCTTTACCTGAACGGCTTTTGCCAGAAATTGCAATTCGTATCTGTTTGCTATTGGATAGTCCCATTCTCGTACCCCTCTACAAGTTGTTGTTGTTCTGAGTCGTGTTCCTGTAGGTTGTCATAATCTTCTACAGTTGTTATGATGGATGTTTTGGAAAGGTGTGTTAAGATAGATGCTATAGCGTCCGTCTCGTCGTCTGTAAGCTCTGATAAGTCTTCTCTAAAGTATTGTTGTGCACACTTGGCAACAGTCTCTTTAGAGGCTCTGCCAGCGCCTGTTACTTCCTTTTTGATAGTTGTGGGGTAGTACTCGAAAGTCTTTTGGTGTCCATTGTTACAGGCTAAGAATTGAGCCACTCCCAAGAACTTAAATAAGATGGCGTTAGAAGCACGGTTGTTAATGGTTTCCTCACGGATCACATAATCTGGTTGATATTCATCGAAGAATCCTTGAAGTGTTTCTGCAAAGAGCACTAGGCGCTTGCCAATCTCTTGCTTAGAGGAAGTTGTGATGACGTCTGTTACTACCTTGGTAAGGGAGCCATCAGGGGCTCTGTCCACCACCGCAACACCCGTGGCAACCGAGCTCACATCAAGTCCTAAATATCTTACCATAAATCTTCCTCCTCGTCGTCATAAAATTCGTCAAGTCCTAAAGCGTCTGCTACCATTTCTTCCATTTCCTCTTTAGGAATGTTTGCTGAAAGTGTAAAGTCTGTAATAAGTGATGCATCAATGTATTTAACACAACCTGTCATGTCAGGCAGTTCAACAATCTTTTCATAAGCATCGTCATGGGCGTTGTTAACAGCATCCATGAGGTATACCATAAGGCTGTCGTAACCCTCTAGGTCAAGGTCTAAGTAAAGTTCCCACTCGGTTGCGTAGTCGTTCTTGATGGCGTGAATGACTAGCGTTCTGTAGTATTTATTCTCCATTATCTGAAAGCCTCCCTGATGTCATAAATCTCTTGCAATGCTTGTTCTTGGAACTTGCCAACAGCAATCTTATCTAAGCGATCAAGCTCTTTTAATGTTAAACTTTTGGCACACGCTACTTTATAATCATTGAATGCCCACGATGATAGGTCAAGTTCTGGGTATGTCCCTGCATAGGCATGTTCAACTGCTGACCAGAAACGTTCGATTACATCCTTCTTGTCTTGCTCTGTAACATGTATTGGGAATACTCTAAAGTCAGGGGTCTTCGTATAATCTTCTGATGTATACTCCCATGATTTATGTGAGAAGTTTAGGTACACAATTAAGTAGTCCTCAAGGTCGTGCAACATAGCGTAGTTTTTAACTTGCCAAACGTGTTTTTTATCGGGCTCCCTCATTGAGTATAAAGAAGTTCTAGCTGCTGAGGTTTGTTTAGACTTAATCTCAAGTCCTACACGATGTTCTTTACCTGTATCAGGGTCAGTGAATACCATAATACCATCTACGGAACCTCCTGTAGCCCACTGCATATTCCCACTCTTAAATGCTTTGTAAGATGTGGTAAATTGCTCGAACATTGGGTGTCCTACTTCGTCACGTTCAAATCGGAATGCGAAGGGTTCTCCTACAAGGCGCTCATAATGTTTCTCCATAAGAAGTACAAAGAATTGCATCACGTCTCCACCTGCGGTTCCCAATGCTGTCCAACGTGTTTGGTGGGGTTGCTTATGACCTTTTGGATCAGACTTTTTGGTACCTTCCATGAAGTCAATTACTTTCATCGTCTGTTCTCGCAAGCAAGCTCCTGTAGATGAGCTTCTGAAAAATACCATTTCATCTTGCACATCTTTTAAAGGATTGATTCCTAGTACGTCCAAATACTGTATGTATAACCATTTAGTTAGTTCGTCGTCAGTATCTTTACCTGTAGCACAAAACTTATCAAACTGTTCTGTGAAAATCTGAGCCATCTTATCTCCTAAGGTGAACTCATAAGTCTCTCCTGTCTGAGCTGTAATGGCAGCCAATCCCTTAGTAGGCTTCTTCATTTAAAATCCCCCTAGTCATTAGTGAGTTGCGAACGTTCATGGCTTGGGAAATCCATTCTAAGTTGCATACACGGTTATCTGTTTTATCATTGTTAATGTGATTTACTACGCTGTCGGTGTCAAGTTTTCGAAGAAAGGTTGAAGCAACTGCTCGATGAAGTCGTATGTTTTGAACTCGTCCGTTGTGGTTGATGCGTACGTGGGCATAGCCGGTGTACTGTGGTTTTAATAGCTTCTTGCTCTTGGCGTTTCGTATATTGCCAAAGGAACTTACTTCGTATGTATCTGAAAGTACCCCTTGGTAATATAGGTATCTCCACTGTTCAATCAAGTTCTCTACCTCCTATAGTTTACTTGTTAATTATAGCACAAAAAGCCCCTAATGTCAAGCATTAGAAGGCTTTGTGTCAAAGTTATACCCCTGACTATTTATCTAATTTAAGAGCTTCTGGATCGACAACCACCATTGGAACTTCTGCTGTGGTTGGTGTGATGGAAGTAACGTCAAATCCCATCTTAATGATATAGTCTAAACCTTTCTTAGGAGATAGTTGGATCACGTTTGACATAACTCCTCGGTAGGCTTCATTGATCTTGCTAATCTCTTCTTCGTATGGTTTAGCAACGGCTTCTGTTCCTTTGATTGCTCCGTCATAAAGGTCTTGGACTACTTTCTCCATGTTGCGCTCAAAGTCTGTACCGTATTTTGGAGAACGTAGGTAAGTATATCCATAAATTCGAATATCATCTTCGGTTAACTTATCGGTAACCTTGTTAAGAGCTTCTGTGTATTTGTTTTCAGCTTCAAACACTTCTTTGAATAAGGCGTCGTATGGCTTTAGTTGTTCTCTTTCGTGACTGTGTGTTGCCTCATTACGATCCTTGCGAAGGGCGTTAACTTTCTTGTTCCACTCGTTTTGTACTAAGTTCTTAATATCTGATTTCTTTACTGCCATATTTGCATCCCTCTTCCTTTGTTTATAAAACTACTTTTGCAATGCTTTGGATTTCAACTAGACGAGTCTTTAGGTTTCTAATGATACGACGGTTATCAGCGTTTTCCCTTAGAAGCTCGTCGATTCTCTCTTTTAAATCATTAATAGATTCATAGTTTCTATCAGCTAAGACTATTCCTTCTTCTACTAGAAATGATTCAGTGTATGCACAGTTACCGTCTTCTGTAGTATACACAAATTCCCCTAAATCTTCATCCCAATATACTCCTTTGATGTAAATTAGGTTCTTCTCTCCGTAGATGTTTGATCCGGTAACGATTCTGTCTACATCTGGTTCAAATATAGGCTTCACTATTCGTCCTCCTCGTCTTCCATGTCTTCAAGCTCTCCTTGAGCATCTTCGAGTTGTTGTTCAATGTTTTCGATAACATCAAGAATGTTTTCCCTCCAACTCTCAGCTTGTAGGACAGCTTCTTCTGCCTCTTCTAAAGCTTCCTCTGCTTCGTAAAGGTCATCCTCTACCTCGTTCAAGTCATCCTGTGCATCGTCAAGTTGTGCTTGTAAATCGTCAATCAAGTCTTCTAATTCTTCTCTATCCATGGGAATCCTCCTTTGTTTTGATTACTAATTTAATATAGCATGGAAAGGGTTATATTGTCAACCCCTTATTTTTTCTTGCTATAAACTTTTGAAATGAAGTTTGCCCATTCCTTTTCTGAAAGGCGTAGACCAGTGTCATTACCATCAACGTAAACGGCTCCTTGTTGGTGGCTAGAAAGTTTCTTCCAACTAACTACTTCCCCAATACCTTCTGTCCACTCAGTCTTCTGGTTGGCTTTTGTGCTACCTACCAAGTAAACGTCTTGGTCAATGTAATCTATCTCTTGAAGTGTTCCCCAACATTTACCCAAAGCCATATCAGTCTTAGATGGAACAATCAGTTTGACGGTATTTATCATTACATCACGAATAGACTCTACCTCATCTTTGGTGACATCTTCTGGAACAAGGTACAGAATCTCATCATGCACCAAGGCGAGGAATTGGAATACCTCTTTGCCACGTGCTTTATTAAGCTCTTCTAAAAGATTATCAGCAGCCACCATAACTTGTTTAGTTTGCATAGCAGCGGCGGTCTGAACCTTTGCATTAGTAGCTTGGCGAAGGGCTCTGTTGATGTTTGAACGTGCTCTTCGATCTTCTTCTGTCATAGCTCCCCAAGGCTTCTTAGGAAGGTTAAAGTTAACATCAGTAAAACGTCTACGAGTACCCCAAGGTGTCTCAACGTACTTCTGCTTAGCTACTTCCTTCTCGTTGTTCTTAATCCATTTATGTAGCTCTGGATACGTCTTATAGAAGTTGTCTATCAACTCTTTACCTTCATCATTAGAAATGCCTAGGATACCTGCTAGAGTGAAGTGTGACATTCCATATAAAACGGCAAGTACAACGACTTTTGTTTGCTTACGGTAAATGGAGCCATCCCCACACTCTTCGAGAGGCTTGTTAAAGATTGAAGAGGCTGTCTCCGAGTACAAGTCACGTGCGTCTCGGTAAAGTTCTGCCAACGCCTTACAATTACTCATATGAGTGGCTAGACGAGGTTCTTGTTGCGAGAAATCGGCACTTAGGATAAGTTGCCCTTCTGGTGCCGTAAACATTAAGCGAGCCTTGTATGGTTGCTGTTGTAAATTAGGATTGCTTGCAGTGTATCGAAGAGTTACAGTACTACTTTGTTTAAAGTCTCCATGTAATCGTCCATCAGGAGAAACCATGGTTGGAATCTTCTCTACAAATGATGTTAAATGCTTAGTCAAGTCCTTAAGTTCAAGCAAGTCCCTAAGCTCTGGGGCATGTTTTGCAATAGCTTTTAAAGCGTCTGAGTCAGCGGATAGTTTTAACTGGCTATTTTTAGGCTTGACAAGTGTCTTGGTAGTAATTTTACCTTGGTAGTCAAGCGCTTCGTTCGTAGTAAAAACTACAGGGTCAAGTATAATGCTTCCTGAGTTAGTCATTGCGAACTTACCATTATTACTAATACCCCATTCATCAAAGCTTTCATGACCCTCTAAAATACTCTTGTGATCCTTGGTAACATATTGACTCCAGTCGTTGTCAAAGTAAAGCATCTTTTGTAACTGTGCTGGGGAACCGAAGTTAACGTCTCCAAAACGATCTGCTAAACGCTTTTCTAATTCAGCGATACGTTCTACACTTTCCTCGTGTTGTCGTTCTACTTCTTCCATGTCCATTACGAACCCTGTTCGCTCGGTGTGGAAAGTGGTCTTAATACATGGTGCTTCAATGTGTAAATAAGCCTTCAATATATTGCTGAATTGAGGTTTAGAAAGTATTTTAACTTGCCATTCTAATAGCTTGTAACCAACCCAAGTATCTTTAGAAGCGTACCAACGGAAGGCATCTAGTGGAATGTATGCGGACTTGGCGTTCTTACCAAACATTTCAGAGAAGGTGTCTGATGGGATGTTCAGGTACTGTGTTGCCAGTGTTTTCAAAGCGTACGACATCAAGTCTTCTTTCAATAAGTGCATAATAATAAGCGTGTCATGAACGGTTCCTTTAGGTTCAACTCCTGTTAAAGCATAGATTAAACCCAAGTCAAATGTGGCGTTGTGCCAGACTGTATCCACACCTGAGATAAGGATGCTAGAAAGAGCTCCCATGGCTTTATCATAGTCTACACAACGTGGGTCTAGTTCCCACACCTCTGGTTCAACTTCCTGATAGTGTTCAATTGGAATGTAACCATTGTATTCAACACCATTTTTGTAAAAGGTTAGTGACCACCCTGCTATCTTTTCACGGTACTTGTCAACACCACCGTCATTACCAACCGTCTCGGTATCGAGAGAAACCATGTGATCGGCGTTAAGTAATGGAATACCATCAGCGTGTGTAGCCTTATATACATAGTCGTTAATCAGGTCAATGTCTGTTAGTAATGGGTACTTATCTAAGTCCTTAGTGAACATTTCCTTTAAGCGTTGTTCACGCATGGACTCTTGGTAGCGTTTATAAAGACGTAGTGCTTCGGCTTTTGAGAATGCCTTATGTAGCTTGTCTTCCTCACGCCCTAAATTACCTAGTTCCATCTGCTCCTTAACGGTATTCAGGCGTTCTAAGTCTTTAGTAGAGTTCTTCATTCCTAGAATCTTTTCCCATGATTCTTCGATAGTTGGGATTTGTTTAGCTTTTGTCGCCTTTGCAATCGCTTCATGAGGGTCTACTTTAGACTCGCCTCCAAGTGATAGGTTAACCTTAAGCATTATCTAGCCACCTTTTCAGAGAATTTAATTGGTTCGCTTACATACTCTTCGTCGTACTCTTCTCTAAGTTTGTCAAAAACCTCCTCATCTATACGCTTGATATGCTTAGCAATGCTGATGGGAATGTTGTAGAAGAAGATTGCTTTCAGCCCATCCACACCGTCAAACTTATCTTTAACGTCCTCCAAAAAGGTAGGAACGTTTGCGTATTCTGTAATCAATGACATGTCACGTAGTGAGTAACGCTGTGACAGCAGCCATAAGACTTCTTTTCTAGTCCATTCTTCGAAAGGTTTATTAATGATCTTAGCGACCTTCCAATCATGGATAACCTTACCTAATTTTTTAATCCGTTTGCAAGACTCACACCCTTTACATTGGAGGTACTGAACCTTTGTAGGAACCTTTGTGAAGTCGCCTGTCTCACGGTTTAATTCAAACTCCCAGTTATGATCTTCTATCAAATCACCAATCTCAACGAATGGATTTACTGATACATCTATGTTTGAATAATACCCGATTTCTTTAAATTTAGGGGCTTTCTCTTTTGCCATTATTTAACCTCTTTCATGTGTCTCATTTGATACTATAAGTATAGCAAAAAACCCCTGAAATTGTCAAGGGTTTCTTGGGATTTATTTAGTTAGGTGTTCGTCTATGGATTTGCGAATATCCTCAATTTTAAGTGATGCTTCGTGGGCTGTCTTAAGGTTGATAGCTAAGTTGTTGTACAGCCGTGCAAGTTCACAATAATATTCAGGATCACGTAATGCTTTCTGGGTTCCGTCATAGTGTGCTAGACAAGTCTTGCTTACACTACAGACGTTATTATTTGTATCTTCAATAATCACAACTCCCGACGTATCCACACATGATACTTTGTAGCATTCTTGATCCAACAGGTGTCCTGACGATACTTTAATATCTTTGAAAAGTTTCTCTAGTATGACTAAATCATCTGCTTGGAACTCATAAGGTTCAAAATATTTTGAGAGAAGCACCCCACCTACAGTACCTACCTCTCCATCTGGTGTAACTAAGGTAAGGTCTTGCATCTTGTCATAGTTTGTTACAAGCCAGCCTGATTCGTCTTTAGCTCTGTATAATAAATCTTCTTTAAATCCTCTTATAGGACTGATGCAACGGATAATTCCACCGTTTGATAAGTTTGCTAAATTTCTTTCTTTTTTACTCATAATTCAGCACCCTTAATGATTCCTGCTAAGTATCCTGCGAACCCTACCATGATCTTTTCGTGATCCCCATCATAGAATTGAGCCATGTCGTTCAACGCTTCTCTAAGGTGCTTAGCCATTTTTACACCTTCCTTAAGGGGCGATTCATAAAGCTTAAACCCACTAGCTTCCCAGAAGCCGTCGTCTCCGTCGTCATCAAGAAGTCTGATCCGATCTCCCTCAACTTCAAGTACTTTGTAAAATGGACTTAACTGAAAATACCTAGGGTTCTCGTACTCTGCTACTACCTTGTCTCCTACATTAAATTTATTCACGCCTGTTTCCTCCTCTTTATTGGATGGTGCCACATGGAGTTTTAAGTCTGTCTCGCAGGTCTTAAATCCATCTTCTAATTCTACATGAACCAGAGTACCAAAAAATCTAGTAACTTTAGCAACTACTCCTGTTTCCCCTGCGTATTTATAGAGTATATCACCTTCCGCTGTCATATTACAATCTTCCTCTATAAATTCTACTACATCCCCAACCTTGAACTTAGGTTTGAAGCTATGGTATTCGAAGTACTTTTCCATGGGTTCATCGAAAATACTGCATATACCTCCTAAGGGGGTTACTAAATATATAGTGTGTTCCATTTTCTCGTATGCCTCATGAGTCATTCCCGAAGTAACTTTGAGATACCCTTGGGAAGACTTCTGAACCTTATACAGCTCTCCACTCACAAACTTTCTGACGTTTCTACGGCACTGAACGTAATCTCCAACTTTCAAATCCTTTAAGCTCTTTTCCATAATGACCTCCTTAAAATTCAATACTGTTATCAAACAGTTCTTTGACGATGGCGTCGTTAGACTCTTTGATATATCCAATAGCAGGAAGGAAGATGCCTGACAATTCCTTGCCTTCCCCACCAGAACGACCTTTCTTAACTCCTAATGCGAAGCGCCCGTCACAGCTATCAAAGGATAATAAGTAAGAAGCGTCCTCAAGGACTTGTTTAGTCTTCTTAACCTCTGAACGTGAAGGTAATTTCAGCTCCCGTTCGTCTCCCTGTTTCTCTGTACTGTCCTCGTCAGCCTGTGTGATTACATGTAGAACGACTTTAGTACGCCCTGCAAGACCACGTAATTCCTTAGAGGTGTTGGCAGCGTCTCCCCCTGCTGTCTGAGAGGTATTCTTAGAGTAACTCATATAGTAAAATGGGTCAACTACAACGACGTTTGCATCAGTTTCCACAATGTCTCGTTCTAACTGGCGTACGTCACGCTTGATAAAGTCTTCGTCATCCACAGCTTTGATAGTAACCGATCCTGAAATCTTGTCATTAAGTGTTTGGATAAACGTCATAAAGTCCATTTCTTCGTTGTAGTCCAACTGACCTTTTGTAAGTTCTTGGACATTATATCCCCCAAGGTAATCTACGCCGTCAATAACCGAACGTTTAACTTCTTCTTGGGCAGATAGGAATGCGAACGCCCGTGAAGCCCACTCGTACTTAGGCATTTCTAATACCCACATAAGAACGTTAGCTCCCTGAATAGCTGCTGACAACGCCTCTACCATGGTTACAATAGATTTACCACGCCCTGAACGTGCAAACCAAGTGTACATGTTACCACCTTGGTAGCCTCCTCCAAGAAGATCGTCCAATCCTTTGAAATGACTGTTCCAGAACTTGATAATATTTCCTTCTTTGCGGTCGTAGTATTCTGGAGCATACCACTCTGGGGCGTCTGATAACAAATGCCCTGTCTTACCGCTGATTCGGTTATCGTTCTTAATGTGCGTGATTGCGGCGATAACATCATCGGCAAAACCTTGTGGATTGTTCTCCTTGATAGAGTCTGACCACAATTTATTAAATGCGTCTCCATTAAAGAAGCTTGTAAATGCAAGGTTTAGCTTGGCTTTCTTGATGTTCTCTCCCAACCACTTGAATGAATCCTCTGTGGATGCTTGATATGCAAACTCTGGTACTCTGTCTAAAAGTGCTTGGTAACTTGGGGCGTTTCCTTCGTTGGAACGAGCATAGTCAACAATGAAGTCGTATGCTTTTTGCTCAGTTGATGTTTGGAAGTGTTCACGAGTGATGCCGTGGCGGTTAAGGGCTGTTACATCATTGTCATTAATAACCTTTGATAGGAAAAGTTCCCCTGTGATCGTTGCCTTACTCATCTAGCGTTCACTCCTCTCATGCTTTGTCCTTTGAAATTAATGTCGATGCAGTTTGCGTGAATACGGTCATAAATACGTTCATCAAACAGCTCAGCCATGTATTTCAATGGAAAGTTTGAGGTGTAAATACTAGTCAGTCCGTCTACCATACGCTTATTAATGATGGTATGTATGTCTCCACGAAAAGCTTCTGTTGCTGATCTTACGCCGATATCATCGAATACTACAAGTGGTGCTACTGTAGCTTTGTCAATCAATCTGTAATACTCACGGGAAGCTTCTTCTGCAATCTCTTGTGCAATCCCGTTTCTAGTAAACTTATTATAAAGTGCTTGTAACTCGTTCACATCCAAGAAGAATGCTGGCGGTTTATCCCAACTACGAGAAAGTGATACAGAGGCTTTCCACCCCATAATCATGAACTCGTTCAGTAATGCCGCTGCTGTAGTTGATTTACCATTTCCTTTTTCATTGCTCCATAGATAGATGTTACAGATTGGTTTGTCCCCTTCTTGGGGGTTGTAGTATCTTTTGAAAGTCTCAACATATCTCGTTAAAGTTCTGTAGATATCTCCTTGCTTTTGTGCTACTGGAGAGTTTTCTAAAAAGTAGTCCGAGAACTCTCGTGGAATGTGTGCCTCTCCGAATTTACCTCCGTTTCCAGAGACTCCGAAGAGTTGTACATATATGTGTGTAATCAGAGGTTCGATCTCCTCCGCAGACTTGCCAGTCATTTTGATAAGCTTGTCTTTTAAAACTGATTTCTTCACTAATTCATCCCCGTCCCTTGTTAATCTACTGTTATAATATAGCACAAAAAAGAGGCTTTGTCAAGCCTCCATTTAAAAGATTAATTAACTTGTTCTGGAATTACCTCTACCGACTGGACTTTCCAACTGAGTCCGTCACCTTTTAACTTACTCAACGCCATGTCAGCAACATGTTTAGGTTCAGCAGGGTCTCCAATAATATTTACTTCCTTAGTGACAGTGACTGTAACACGATGTTCTTTTAACTGCTTTGTTTCTGGTAAACCTTCTGTAGCCATTGCAGAATATTTTTGAATAAGGTCTGGACGGAAATCACACCAGTCATCGAGGCGTCTTCCAGTTTCGTCTTCGTAGATTCTAACCACTGGAAATGATCCATAACCTTGGTCACGGAACTTCTCAATCTTACGTTGAGACCAGTCATCATTACCCTTGTCAAAAAGGTGTTCATGTTTCACTCGCATAACCTTCTGTAACTTCTCTGAGGTCATCTTACATTTGATGCAATTAGGTTGGCTATATATAACGCAGTGTATTGTCATTCGAACAACTCCTCCTTATTCTTTAATGGTAATTCTTCGATAAGTGTTTGCAATACGTCTTTTAACTCTTCTACAGAATCGTAAGTCTCGCCTTCGCCGTCCCACACTGCTTGTGCCTTACCTGTTTTAACGTCTATGCTTAATACTAGAATGTTTTCCACTGACTTCGCTCCTATCCTTAATATAAATCATGCTAACCAAGTCGTTATTATGGTCGTACCCAATAGTGATAATTTGTTCTGGTGCAATATCATTGAAGTTCATAAATCTTGTAAGGCTTTCGTAACTGGGGGATATCTCACATTCGTATCTCATCTAGTCCTCCTAAATATCCCAAGGATCATAGTCGGGGTCATTATGGAAGTTGTAGCAGTCCATAGCCTCCCATTGATCTAAGTGTTCAAGCCCACAATACTCACAGATGTTTTCTTCTTCTTGTTGGTCGAGTAGACCGAAGGCTTCTACAAGCTTTTCTACATCCTCTTTCTTAACCCATGATGCTACGTCTTCAACAGAAGCTTTTATTTTCATGCTAGTCCTCCATATCTCCGACCTCTGCAATGACTTTCCTAACAGCCATGGCAATGTCTCGGTCACAGGATTTAATAGCCTTGCTCAAGTCTACGTCAGGAGCATATTCTTCGTTCTCTTCAAACTCCTTAAGGATGTCTTTCTTTACCTCAAGCATAATAGCTCCAATGTTCTTGTTAATGAACTTAATGTCTCCGTGTGAATGGACGTTGCGTACACGGTTCTCTGTAACGTAAGTGGAAAGTCTTTCTATAACTTCTAAGAACTCGTCAGATAGTTTAGCTTTAGGCTGCTTAGGTGCTTTGGAAACTTCTAGGAACTCAGGTCGTTTATGCTTAATGCCACAATACTTGGTAACAGGGTCAATCCAAGAACCATGTATTTCCTTATAGACGTTACCTTCACGTTCCCCTCCATAATGAGATAGTTCAACAATATCCTTTTCAATAAGGTTTGAAAGCAAGTCAATATCCTCGATTGGAACCATTCTGTCACGACCTACAAAGTCAATTAGTTCTAATAGCCCCATTGAACGATAGACTTCCTGAGGGTCTCCTTTGTAATGCAAGAAGATGTCAAATACTTGGAAACCACGCTCATCACGTTCATTAATAAAATACTGTGTTTTCTGAACTCCACTTCCGAAATACTCTCCGTAAATGTTGATACTATCCACATGATTAAACTCTGTAAATATGGAACTTGCGATGTTTGGTAAGCCCATTTGAAAGGCGATGTCCATTACTAACTTAAACTGAGTGTCTATGATGTGTTCGCCTTTGTCATCTTTGCCTCCCACCTTTTTACCATTACGTGAGAAGGCTCCAAAGTTAACTACATCATCACAGTCGTCAAACACATATTGAACATTTGATCCATGAATCTTTTCTGTTGAGTAAGCGATGGTATTCATCTTTGATAGGATTGATCGGGACTTGGCAACTGCATACTCATTTGTTAGTGAAGGGTATTTGAAAAATGGCATTAATCTTTTTCCTCCTTGTAAGCTTCTTTTAGAATCTCTTTAGCGCGCTCAGGTGTAACGTTTAATTCTTTTACCATAAGCTTCTTTAATTTGTTGTACTGGAAGCACACATAGATGAATTGCCCAATCAATCCAATAATACAAGCTATGGATACAACTCCCATTAAATGTAGGTATCCTTTTTCGACAGTTAGCTCAATGGCTGCTCCTAGTACTACGAACCCCCAGAATAACTTGGAGACGTTCTTTAACATTACCTTAACATAGTGACCAATCATATATTTCCTCCTTTTTTAATTACCTTTTTATGTTATCATAAGAAAGGGTTTTTGTCAAGCTTAAACAGCCCTGAACCATATCTTTTTGCGAAGACTACCCACACTACTTAACTTCTTTATTTTTACTTTTGAGGGATACTTCATTAAGTACTCGTTAAGGTCTTTGCCAAGAGGTAGCAATGCTCTATAAAGGTTGAATTGATCCTTATCCTTAAGGAGTTCTACAATCTCCCCAGACGCCTTATTCCCAGCTAGGTCGTTATCGGTTGCAACCACAATATTGGAAACACCCGTCTTACAGATGAGTTCTATCTGACGTTCAGATATGTGTGCGGAACCTGTGGAAACTCCAATATAACCCATTTCATGAGCTGACATGGCATCTATCTCAGCCTCGCATATCCACAGTGTAGAAGGTTTCTGCTCATATATTAAATGGTATCCGAAAAGTAGATCATTAATAGAATGTGTTCCAGACTCATACCAGAAATCTTTCTCAGCTATCTTACGATGCTTAATGGCTCTTACAACTCCGCTTCCATCTATGTATGGCAAGTTGATGGCTCCGTATCCTTCTGATATTCGATAGGCTTTCTGAGTCTCTAGTGTAATGCCTCGATCATTAAGGTATCCTGAAAACTTCACGGGAGGCAAGTCGAAGGATGACGCAACCTCAGGTGTTCTAAGCTTAATGGAAATGTCTGGGACTTCGTAAGGTTTGACAAAGAACTCATCACGAAGCTGTTCAAACGCCTCTTCATAAGTGATGCCATAAAGCTCTGCTGTAAGCGTTACGAGGTTACCTGTAAATCCAGTAGCGCTATCTCCGAAAGTTCCACTCCACTCATTGTTGAAGTTTACAAAGAATGATGGAGAGTTATCTTCCCTGAAAGGGGAACAGCAAATTAGCCTATCTTCTTTCCACCTTGCTTGCTCCCACTCAAATCTTTCCAAATACTCTGCGATATCTATTTGTATGATAATTCCCTTGCCAATATTGTAGTTCTCAATCATTTAATCATCCTTTCAGAATGGCTTTCATACGTGATAAGAAAAGGTTATACTTGCCTTTACACCTGTGTTTGTTACCATTCGTAAGAATTAATGTAAAGTAACCTTCTCCAATAGGGCTGCTCTGCATGATGTGGAAGGCATTGAGGTGTGACTCTACATACTGTCCTAAATTCTTGTCATATATTTCTACTGGAATCATTTAATTTCCTCCTTTAAATTATGTATGTAGTATACCATATAAAATACTTTTATGTCAATATCAAAAAACCCCACCGTAGTTGCCGCTACAGTGGGTCAAAAGGGAGGAATGAAAAATGCAAGGAATTTCAACCTTATGTGGAAATGGGCGTTTGCCCAATAGGCGTGAGAGGACTCGCACCTCCCACCAGAGCGATCAACTTCTGGCAACACTTAACAAGTAACGCCTAATCTGTCTATCCTGTTTGTGACCCTCATTCTTGAATGCCACAAAAGGTGTTTAAATGGTTCGGAATAAATCCCTTGCCACCCAACGTTCTAACACGTTGTTTAATTAATGAATCCCACACCACCACGGAAATCCATGTCTTTTGTCGAAAGAATTGTGGTGTGGTCACAAGGGCTATGACGAGATAGCCAACGTCAGGACTCGTCTTCCCAAGTCCCCATATAGAAGACCCAGTACTGAGCTTTTTCAACGACCTGCACCGAGGGCTCATCTTTTAGATGTATGAAAGCAGCACATCTTGGGTGGCGGACAGTCCATGTTACCCATCGCCATTCCAACAGCCACGGAAGGATTCGAACCTTCGCTAACAGATTAGAAGTCTGTGGTGCTTTCCATTACACCACGTGGCTATAACAGGCAAGGAAGGAATTGAACCCTCATTAATACCTTGTAAGATTTAACTTTGAAAGTCGATTAGTTACTAGTTGTCTAGAACATTGGAAGTACCTAGCAATACTTCTTAAAGACTCGCCTGATAGGTAAAGCTCGCTGAGCTTGTTTAAATCTATTTCTCTATACCTATGGTTATTGGCTCCTATTATGTTGCGTTTTGTATTAGGGTTATTAGTATTCTCTTTAGGAGTGATTCTCCTAAGGTTTTCATAATTGTTGTTCAATTTATTCCCATCTATGTGGTCAATTTGTAATCCGTCAGAGGAATCAAAAGGCTCCACATTTACATAGTAGGATAAATGGTGTGCAGAAAAGTCTTTGGTTATGCCGTCCAAACGTAGGGCATACATCCTGTATCCCTTCTTGTTTATCCTACCTTTTAACTTTCTTAATTTACCCTGTCTGGTTGAAAACAGTTCTCCATCTTCATTTACATAATAACCACTTCTAAATTCTTTCAAAGTAATCTCCTTGCGTCGTGATACCACTACACCAACAGCCAATCTTCTTGAGCATAAAAGCTTATGTCCAATGGTTAACTACCACGTCTACGATCCGCTCTACTGGTTTATAGTGGTTACGGATGTCCACTTTACGACAGCTTCAACGAGAACATCCGCTGCAACCCACCTGACCGGCTGACTTGTGGGAAGGGCACGTCTGCCTAAGTTTCTTGCGAACTCGTACGAGCTAGTAAAGACTAGTCGAACCAAAGAGGAATACGCTTCTTACAACTCTTTGTCACGGAACTATGTAAGGTGCTATGGGAGCTACCCTTAAGGTGCTAGCACGGAACCTCAATCGCATTTGTCCATGGCGTATGTGACCAGTCACTCTCGTTAGATGGCTCAGGCTTAACATCTTAATTGAGTTAATGACAACCGTGTTACTGAGCGAACGATCATCAAGGGGCGTGCAACCAACGCCAATTACTTGACCTACTTTTGTAGGCTATAGGGAAGACTGGATTCGAACCAGAGATAGTGGAAGGTTTATTCATGAATTATTAACTTCCCCGTGTCTTCCACGGTGCGTATGCCTCACGCCACTCCCCTAGGATAAGCAAGATAACTGTGCCAGCAGCTACCTTGCATGTGACTCAAAATGTCATCTTATTCATCAATAATAATACTATACCATATTATGGATCATTTGTCAAGCGTTATAATCAAACTTTTCTAATAAATAGCTTGCAACAATTGAAGCAGTGTTGGGATAAGCTTCTGGGCACAGTGCAATACCTTTGCCAACTGTTACCATAGACTCCTCTCCCTCGACATCTATGAGAACAAATACGAGACTTGCTAAATTTTCGTCAAAATCTCCTGTAAACGAGGCTTCTTTACTGATCAATCCGAAATCCTCTCGCATGTTATCCAGTTCTTCTTCAATAACGTCCACTAGTTCAGTAGTGTCTCGAACAGGGAAGTGTTCATCGCTGTGTAAATACTCTCCACCGCCATATACCTGTAGTCTGTAAATCACTACTTACCACCTACTTTTACAAATAGGGAGCTCATTTGAATCAACTTATCCCTACCAGAGTCATCCACAATAAAGGCGTGCTTCGGCTTTCCCTGAACTAATCTAACAACCTCATAGGTGTTTCCACTCTTTACAGTGTTAGCACAGGTCTGGCCTTGAAAATAAACTTTGTCTCCCACATACCATTTAGAATAGTCCATATCACTCACTCATTTCTGGCTGAGGGTTAAGGTGCTTCTTGAGGTGTTCCGTAATCTGGGGAACAAGTTGTGTTAGTAGGCGCTCTGACTGAGCTTCTACACTAGTTTTGATAACGGCGTTTGAAGCGAATACTGTATGTGCTTGTAAATCCATTCCTTGCAAAAGGAACTCAACATCTATGTTTAAAACGCTTGGTAATTCAGGTGGATCATTTAATAAGATCATCATAGCTTCATCACAAAGGACTTTCAGAGACTCTCCAACGCCTAACATGAACGTTGTAGGTGTCCACAAGTGAGTCTTGACGTCTTCTGAATCGCTGTAGTCTAAGTCTTCTTTGAAGAACTCTAAGCTAAACTCTTTGTTGTAGGTGTCGTCACGATAGATTTTAATGACTGACTTTATTGGATCGGACTTCATTTAGTGACCTCCCCGAAAGCTTCGTCAACCATCCCATCTAAGTGGTTAGAGTAGGTTGCATCAACCATCCCTTGCAATTCATCTTCATTATCGAATTTATCAACAACTTTATCATCTTCAGATAAACGGCTGTATACACGATTTGAGAACTCTTTGTTAAGCGCTTGGGAAAGTTTCTTCTTGTCTTCTACTAAGGCTTGTTTATCTTCTTCGTTAAGTAATGGATAAACTTGGGCAGCCATGTCAACTAGTTGGTCGTGAATAGACTCCAACATGGTGTCAGCAGAGACTTCTGAGTCGTCCATAAAGTCTTTTGAACGGGAATGAACCTTATTCAGAACGCCGATTGCTGAGTAGATTGCCAATACCATTTGTGACTTAATCATTGGGTCGCCTGTAAACACTTGCTCGGCAAACTCCAGTTGATTGCTTGCTACCATTAGTGCATTACCGATGTCTAACCATTGTTTGGGATTCATTACGACGTAAGTCTTTTCTAAATCCATTTCAATAGGTGGTTGTTTTTCTAGTTCCATTATATTCCTCCTAAAGGGAAGAGCCCCATTCGTTAGAATGGTAGCTCATTTTCAAGGTCTTCGTCAGATGTTCCGAATGCCTCAGCAACATCTTCTTCTGATGGTTCATTGATTCCTTCTAGGCGAGTAACGTCGAACCCGATTTCTTTAAGTTTGCCTAGTTGGTTTTCTTCGTTAGCTTCAAATAGAGCGTTGTCGAACAACTCTTGTTTAACAGCTAACTTACCATATTCGTGAGTGTAAAACTCCTTAAGTTCTTCTGGTAAAGTTTCTAAAGATTTAGTTGCTTCAAAAACTTTCAAAGCTTCTTTGCTTACCGCGCGGTCATCATCTAAGTCTTCTGGAGTGATTGAGAAGGTATTAGAACCCGTTGCCGTAATTGTGAATGCTTTTGTATTGAATTTTCGCTCTAAGTTTTGTAAAGTAGAAATAAGAGCTTCAATGTTGGCTCCGTTCTTACCATTGTTTGTTTCTAAAATGATTGGTGTGCCTGCTGGGAATGTTGCCTTACCTTGAGTAAAGTCAACCAAAGGAATAACACTAAACAAGTATGTTGGTTTAGGTTGTAAAATCAAAGAGTTGCGATATGATTTCTTGTCTTCCTCAGAACCTTTTACAATCTCTCCGTTAGCGATTGCTTTGAAGTGATCTGCTTTCATGATTTCTAAAGCTTCGTCGAACAAGTCGCGTTTGTCAGTGATACCATTAGCTTTGTAAGCTAGTGTTGGTAAAATGCGTGGTTCCCATACGCTTACTACTTGTTTTACATTAATTGTGTCAAGGACTGTTTCTGGAATGCGTACTAACAAGCTTTCACCTTTCTTAAGATAAGTACGAATTGATGATACCTTTTTTCCGTCACTTGCTTGTGCTGCTTTGATAGCTTCTAAACCTCTAGCCATTGAAAAACCTCCGTTAAAAGTGTTGTTAAAAAGATGGATGAAACGTATCTCTCTACTCTTAATACTATATCATAAAACGGAGGTAATGTCAAGCATTAGAAGGGTTCTTGCTAAATATATTCTAGTTCTATTGATACAACTTTATAGAGCCCTTGAATGTTATTTGCATTGTATTCCGCATCCTCTTCGTCAGCTGCGAAAATGTACTCAGTACCTAAATGACCTTTCCAGTCAATGTATTCAATTTTGTAGCAGTTGAAACGTGGCATGTGTAACCTCCCTAATGATTATTTAAATAATGCTATTCTCCCAATGAATAATAAGCTAATGATTGCAGAGTCTGCTTCGCTTAAAACTTTACTTAAGTCTCCATAATTTTGCCCTACCATTCTATAGCCCCTAAGTCTGTTTCGGATGTTGATGCACGTGTGACTACAGTGTATTCAATCGCCTCATTCATAAGTTTATCCTTGAACAGTAAAAAAGCCTGTGGGTAGCTTAATGTAGGGTATGCCATGTTGCCTTTGTAATTCTGTACTGCACGGCGTAAGAACTCCTTGATAACGGCTGTCCCGTAAGTTTGTAGATCACGTTTAATAAACGCCCGTGTCTGTTGCATGTTGCGCTTTTCAGGGACTTTGCCATACTTATTAAGGTTTAACCAATCCAAGTAGGAAAGCACTGTGGTAGAGTTCCACAGCTCGTAGGGAAGATGCTCGAAATCTGTGGTATGAAACTTGTTTCCGTCATTATCCTTGTAGACCTTCCCGTCTAATCCTTTTGCATATGCCATTATCAACGCCTCCTAAATTTTAGTTACTTGCACATGATGTCGAAGTTTGTGATTAAGCACCCATTCGAACATCCGTAAGTTCGTGCGGTGGTATTCCAAGTCTTTGTGGGCTTCGTGTAACTCTTTTTTCATATAGAGCATGTAACGTTTAGCAAGCTCGTCTGTGCCACCTCTTTTTCTATTTAGCTCCAAAGCTCTATGATACATTTCTTGGCACTCTACATATTCCCTCTTAGCCAGTACTATTTGTCTAATGGCGTACTTTCTCCCAAACAACATTTTGTCTACTAATTCCATCCCTTTTACACTCCTAACGTAAAACTTTCTTTTCGATCTTATAAACTTGTGATTGGTTACGTGCTTCCCACCACGCACGAGCCTTCTCTTTGGAGTCAAACACTGTCTCTACATCTTTGTAAATCACATTGACAATTACCCATACAAATTTCAATACCCACGCATCTCCTTGAGGTCTTTATTGAGGAGTCTCATATTCAATCGGATAGCCTTCTTAAGGTGCTTGTACTCCTCTTCTGTAAAGCTGTAACGGTGTCTGCGAATATCATCAAGCATTGTACGTGACTTTGCCAAGTCCTCAATAATCTTTTTCATAGCTGCATCAAATTCCATTTAACATTCCTCCTATAATCTAATCATCAGTGGCACTTCTAAGAATAAGTGATCCACTACATAAGTCTGGGCAACGGCATAAGCATAGTAATTAAGAATCTCGTTTCTGATAAGTTTTTCGCACTCTTTAAAGTGTTTGTTCATTCCATTGTTAACAACATCGTTAAGTAGCTCTCCTTCTATAATATGAGAGAAGCGTTCCACACCTTTAGACTGACGATCAAAAACCTTTACTTCGATCTCGTTGATACTAAGCTTCATATGTTAGTCCTCCTTGAACTTTTCTTCGTATGCCTCCATAACTTCCACAATAAATGCAATTATTAAACAAACTCCGATTACTCCTAGAACGCCAACTCCAATAGCATTTTTTCCAAACAGATGTTCAATTCCTTCAAGTGCCCATGTCAGTGAAACAGTAATTGTGAATGCAATTACCAAGAACAGTACCAACACTACAAACCATTTCCATAACGTATATCCAATTGCTTTAAGTAAATTCATTTAGCAACTCCTTTCGTCTGTGTATAATATACCATCAAATGGGACTTCTTGTCAATGTGTTTTAAGAAAAAAAAATAAACCCGTGTAAACGGGTAGCTCGAAAGGTCTTTTTGAGAGCTTTGGTTCGAGCTTATTTAAAGTATTTATAAAATGCTAGACTGGTGCTTAAACCCAAAACCCAAGGTAAAGTACAAAGCGTTTCGAAAAACCACTCAACGCTGTTCGCTAAAGCTCACTTAGCTTCTTTCAGAACGCAATTGATAATCTTTTCTATTTGGTGGGTCAAGACCATTATACACAGAAGTAGGTAAACGTGTCAAGAACTTTTTGCATGTTTTTGTAATTTCTTATTAAATTTTAATAAAAGACATAAAAAAAGCCATCCGAAGATGACTTATGCTATTATTAGATCGGGAAGTATGCCAGCTTCTTGAAGGATTTCTGTAATACGATCTTTACAATAATCTTTATAAGATATTTCCAAAAGGTAGTAGCCGTTTTGCCAAGCATATTCACGTTTTAATTGATCCCGTTCTTGTTGGATATCAAACCTTTCAGCTCCTCCCATGAAATTAACGGGTTTATAGTGTTGTTCCCCTTGGCATTCTATTAAGATATCCATACTAGGAATAAAGAAGTCATATGAAAGGCGGTCGATACGCTTAAGGTCTGGGAACTTTTTCTGCGTTTGGAAGTCTATTCCATATTCTTCCAGAAGTTCTCTTGTGTAGGTCTCACCTTTCGTATTACCTTTGGAGCATTGAGGGCAACCCGTGCCGTACTTAATCTGATCGGGTCTCGCCTCCCATTGGTGCCCTTGGTCGCATATCCATGATATTTTGGTATGACTGTTGATATAAGGCGTTTGAGGGTCTCTTCTTACTGCGTTGCCGTGGACTTCCGCAACCCGTTGGTCAAGTTCTTGGAGGGCTTTTAGGCGCTTCTTTTCATTGGCTTTGGCACGCCCTGTGACAATTCGCTCTATATTTTGCTCTTTTGCACAGTTGCCACATCCTTGCCCATTTAAAACGTTGCTAGGTCTAATCTCTGTAACGTGCCCACAGCTCCATAAATGGGGTATTTTGGTACTGGCGTTTACATAAGGCTCCAAGACTTCTACTTGAATACCTTTCTTCTTAAGCTCTTCAAAGTATTGTGAGTGTGTTTTCTTAGGTGTGCCTAAGCACTTACCACAGCCGTAACCTCTTAAAACGTCATTAGGAACAACCATGGTCACGTGTCCACAGCTCCAGCGGTGTTTTATCTTAGTCATACTTCCTTGATAAGGCTCCAAGACTTCTGCTTGTATACCCTTTTCCTTAAGCTCTCTTACATATTCTTCACATGTTTTTCTTCTTGGCAAACTTATTTCCTCCTCTTTTCGTATGTATATAGTATACATTGATCAAAGTGCTTTGTCAACACCTAAATAAAAAAGACCTCCCGAAGGAAGTCTCTTCTATATTATAGTGTCAAGTAGATGTCGTCAATCCGCACGTCGTTTACTGGAGATTCTCCATTCTTGCCGTTGTTGGCACGGCGTAGGATAACGTCTACTTTCTTACCTTTGAATTGTTTCTTGTCAACAGTTACGTCAAATCCTAGGGCGTCTCCACCTTGATAGCCATACTGCTTCTTAACGTCAGGTCGTTTAATACCTTGAGACTGGATACGTGTCAACTCTTTGTTAGTGCCATGTTGCATAAACAATACCCAAGCCGTTGCACCAATCGCTCCATTAGGTTTGTCAGGAACTAGCCAACCAGCTACACGGATTTTCCCAGCAGGTTCTTCACGAAACTTGTCAAGCTTACCCCAAGCATTTCCTTGGTGTTTAGGTTTAGAAGCCGCTACAGCTTCATCATGCCCTTTAGGAGTAGATGGCTTAGGTGGTGCAGGCTTTGGTGCAGGTTTGCTAGAGTTGTTTCCTTTGGCGTTCGCAATGTCTTTACGGAACTGTTCCAAATTGATTCCCCACTTAGCTAGGTAAGGGATTGGATCAACATGGTCAGAGCCGTTGTTAGGTTGGTTATGTGTTGCATAGTTATGTGTGATGATACCTGTGTTACCCACATCCACAGTTGTTGGCAACCCAGCTTGTTTAGCCAAGTCATAAAGCAGTTCACAATAGATACGGTAATCTCTCATAAACTCATCTTTGTTACGGTGGGATTCGATGAGCTCTACAGAAGCATAACCCCATTGGTTCCAACCTCCTCCAACGTCCCATGCACCACGGTTGACCTCAGCTACTTGGTAAACTTGACCATTACCTACAACATGTGTGTAGAAGCCTGTGGTAATGTCTTTCGTTTGCATATAGTCAGCTTCGTTCTTAGCTGTACTATTGGGATTGCCAGTGCTGTGTGCATGCACTTGTCCATAAGGCGCTACCCCAACCTGTGGCAAACCTCCACGGATCATTCTAATTACATTATAACCCATTTGTTTCATCCTTTCTAGGTTCTTCATACGTCATTACCTTATTACTGTCAGAAACCCCTTGTGTAGTTGGGTCAACAACAATACCAAGGATTGTTAAGAAACCGAAAGCCGCATTGACAATATCTAATAATTGCCCATTAATCTTGTCGATTTCAAAGTCGTATCCGAAAGGCACGGCAACTACTTGGATCAATAGTAGAAATGCCGGTACAGCAGAGATCCAAAACGCCTTGCTTTTCATTCTTACTTTCCAGTTAATGTTCACAACATCAACCTCCTTATCCCATAAATAATCTTATCAGAACGGTTCCGATAGAAGTTATGACTGCGCCAATAACCGCCCTACTGAGCCATTCTTGTTTGGACTTTAGTTCCTTTATTTGTTCCCTGTTTCCTAAACTCATAGAGTAGGATTTATCGGTCTTCTCAGACTGCCTCTCTAACTTGAGAGCCGTTTCCTTGAGAGACTCTTTAATCTCAGGGATGTCATCAAGCTTCGCCTCGATTCTTGCCAACTGGATACGAAGCTCAATGAACACCTCATCAGAGTATCCACTTTTTTCGTTCATTGTGTAGGCTCCTTCAACATCTTTTGGTCGTTCTTCTTCCATAAGTTGTTAAATCGTCCACTTCCTTTGCTATGAATTGAGGAGAAGATGCTGCTACCCATCCTCGCCTCCTTCCTAGCCGCTCTAACTAGAACCTCCGATAGACTTTTAAAATGTCCTGTCTATTGGTGGGAAATACCTGTTTCGATATCCACAATCATAGACTGGATATATCCACACCAGAACTCTTTAGGGTCGATGCCTTCTAAGTCAACTTTTCTAGTTGTAAAGAAACCGTTCTGGTCGTTGTAACCAACGTCCTCTATCCATACCATTATTTCCCCGTTCAGAATATCTCTAACTATACTTCTGATAGTTGTGTTAGCTAGGTTTTGATACCAATTTTTAAGGGCGAGCTGTTCTCCTATAACTTTTTCCCATTCCTTGTGGAGAGCTTCCATTTCTGTAGTCTTTGCATTTAGTTCTTGCATCTGTTTTAAAACTTCTGCTTGCAATGCTGTTCCCTCTTCTAGTATCATCTGCTCAATAAGACCTAGCCTTTCGCTAGCGTCTGGAACTTTTGGTTCTGGGTCGGCAAGGAAGAGGTTAGAAACCTCCACCAAGTCCCCTTCGAGCACCTTTTTCGGAACCCCCCTTTCCCGATATGTTTTCAGTAACCAATTATAAGCAATTAGTTTAACTTCTTCATCGGTATGCTTTTCCATAAAACCCTCCTATAATTAAAATATTTCTCTGATAGACGTAGACATTATAGTAGTTCTCCCACCACTCTTACCTTCCCTGAGAGCTGCTATTATAGAGAAGTACCAGTCAGCTTCAAGTTCTATAATACCTCTACAGAAGGTAGAGTTTTGCAAGGGCATCCTAACATCTGGAACTGGGCTAGGATAAGGCGCAGCTGATATCCTTCCCAATGTAACAGCTTTCTTAGGATTATTGTCAGTAGCTATTGTATCACTTGCATTAAGTGCATAATAAACGTAGTCTGAAGTTACATCATGAGCGTTTATATTACAAGTTATCTCAAACTTAATCTTCCTTTTAACTTGCCACAAGTATGGGTAAATCTCTACAATAGGATTATCTTCTGGCATCATACCCCAACCATATGAGAAATCATTGGCGAACCTCAGTCGTGCATTGTTAGGAGTAGAGGTAACAAGATCCCCTGTACCAGTGGTCACATAGATGTCCTTATGGTTGTTGTGGACAGGGCCGCTAGGAAGGAGTTCCATAGTAGAGCCGTCACTACCCCTAGACGTTCCAATTTTTCCTGAAACAGCATAGGTAGAGATATTTCTCGTAGCATCAGTCAACCTGTAACCATCGTTCGCCAAACTAAGTTGAGTCCTAACAGTGTTATCACCTAAGCTAAATCCAGTAGGACTGACGTTCACACTCGACTTAACAGCGTCTGTAGTAGCATCTTTATGAACAGCTTGGAAGTAGGCAGGAGTAATAGAGTTAACAAACTTACGAGCACCTGCAGTACCTTCATTAACAACACCTTCAATACCAATTTCAGAATCAGCTATTTCAGTAGTACCCTTTAAGTGGTTCATAGACACATCAGTAAAGTCGAACGGGTTGATAAAGGATGCTCCAGTGATGTTTACACCTGTGATATTACCTGCGGTTACATCCCCCAAGTTAGCAGATAGAGCAGACAATTTCTCAACAGACAAAGCACCTGATGCAACTTCCGTTTTAATCCACTTACCACCTTTGTAGGTGTAGATACCAGCTATAGTATTGTCTGCTGTAGATACCGTTTTGAACCATGTAGAACCTTCTTTAACGTTATCTCCAGTAGGTTCCGTAGGACTATAGAAAGCAATACCCATAGTACCTTGAACCCCTTGAACACCTTGCCGAGCCTTGCTTAAGGACATCGTTTTGGTTAATACAGTCGATCCGATGGTAGCTTTGAATGTAATTGAACCATTATCCTTAGCAAGTGCTGTAACAGAGTAGTCACCAGTAGTTGCATTAATGGTACCAGTAGCATCCACAGAAGAAGCAACGGCGTAAGTAACTCCGGATGTAAGGCGTGTAGTACCTCTGTACACCATGAATGTACCATTACCAGTGCTCCAGTCAGTTACCGCACCTGCTGGGTTGGCAGCGAACGTGTTAGCCTCATTAGATAAAATTGCACTGTAGGCATCAATACCATTTGTACCATTTGTTCCGTTTTGTCCATTACTACCTTGTCTAGCTACGGTGAAGCCTTGCTCAGTGGTATTGTCAGTGTATGTCCAAGTTGTACGAGTCCATAAGTACTGACCTTGTGGAGTGTTAGGAACGGCTGACGTCCAACCTGATGTAGGCTTGACTGTACCGCTTGTGTTAACGGCGTATTCAATGACTGTAGTCTTGATACCTACACCGTCTTTACCTGCTATTCCATCATTACCTTTAGCACCATCCTTACCCATCTTAGCAACGGAGTATCCGGTCTCTGATGTATCGTCAGTATAAGTCCATACTGTGCGAGTCCAAAGGAAGTTGTCGGGAGCAACTGTAGGAACCTGTGTCTGCCAACCTGTTGAAGGGGCAGTTGTGCCGCTCGTAGAAGCAGCATAGGTTACAGTAGTTGATTTAAGACCAATTCCATCTTTACCTGCAATACCGTCGTTACCAGCATCCCCTTTATCTCCCTTAGCACCTTGTTTAGATTTAGAGAAGCTTAGGAACTTAGTAATGGTGATGCCTTTGTAAGTGGCGCTAACACTAGCTTGAGCCATGTCTGCTGTCATGTTTGACACTTTGTATTCCCCTGTGGTATCATTGATAAGCAAGTTAATACCTACTTGGGAAACTCGTGCAAAGGTAATTCCCGAAGTTACTTCGCTGGTTCCTTCATATAATACGAATTTACCATCACCATTGCCATAGTCTGTGACAGTCCCATCAGATGTAGCAGCGAAGGTTGTTGACTCATTTGTCACATATCCAACAATGGCTTTCCCAGAAGCTCCAGTAGCCCCATCTGAAACCATTACGATCGTTTGGATATCTTTCAATGATCCCATGGAAACAGTTACTTGAACACGAGTCCATTCATTATTCCAGTCAGCACTTGTTAACGAGCGTACATCACCTGTTCCGCCAAGTGTGATTGCAGGTTGTGCAGTATCTCCTTTATAAGGGATAGCTTCCCATGTAACAGTTTCAGTGCTGTTTTGTTTAAGAGCTGTGAAGATAATTGTTTGGTTTCCGTCTGGAGTTCCATCAGACTTGAACTTCATAACCTGTTGAGAAGATGTCAAGTTAAGCGTTGGAGCGCTGATACCATCCTCCCCCTTAATTCTTGTCCATGAGTATGTTGAAGGGTCTGTGGATTGAGTACTTACTGCAGCTGTGTACACACCCATATACGCTTTTCCCACACTGTCAGTAATTGAGAAGTCAATAATGCCATCCTCAGAGTTGGCATAAGCTATGAAGATACGTTCAGCAAGCTCTGGCACGTCCGTAGTGTCAATCTCTTTGAAGTTACTGAAAGTCACAACATCTTTACTAGGGTCATCTTCATGGTATTCATACGCCGTTACACGAGCTTCTAGCCCAAGCTCTCGGTTACCAACACGTTCCTTCATCCAAACGGTATCTCCGAGGTCGATGTCCTCGCCTTCCCAACCAATCATGTTCTGTAGCAACAGTACGTTGACAGAGTAGGTATAAACAGGTTCAGCATGCTTCTTAAGCTCTTTAATAGCTTCACGGTAAACTAGTTCAGGGTCACCTTCAACCTCTGTTTTGTAAGGCATGATACGGTAGGAATTACCATCATCAAAAAGCTTAGAAGCTTCACGGTTGATAATTAGTGGAGAGTCTTTATCCTTCTTAAAGTCTGGGTCTGGGTTAACTGGAGCAAACCCTTTAAGCGAGTATGTCTTACCATTGTAACCTGTGTAGTAGGGGTGGATTGCTGTTTTTATATCAGCATGATTGATGTCACGTTCAATACCTAATAGGTCACGGTCATAATAGAAGTACTTGCCAGTGTTGTTACCACGGCTTTTGTAAACCTCAGCGACACGAGTTATTTCCCCAAATTGATTCTCTTGTGCCATAAATTTAAATTGGCAACCATATGTATCTACAATAGAGGCAATAACACTTCTCATGTTGTCGTAGTTTTCCACCTTGAAAGTGGTGTTGTCAACGTCTTTCCAGTTAGCTCCATATTTAAGAGTCCATCCAGAACCTTTAAAAGTTTTAGTAAGGGCATCTTGGAAGTTAAGGCTTTCAAAGGGGTTAACAATAATGTTGTTCATTTCATTAATAGAGATATCTTCACAAGTTACTTGCAAAGTTCCTCCGACAGTTGTCCACACCTCGTGTACATCTGTAATAACAAACAGTCTCAAGTCTTCTTGGCGGTCTTTGACTAAAACTTGGTTAAGCCCTACTAGGTGCTCCGTATCCGCTAATTCCAGAGGAACAGAGAAGGAGAAGCTTGAAACCAAGCTCTCCATGTCGTCTGTCATCACTGGTTCGAAGTACGGGTTACCCTCAGGGACATTGTTATCGAAGTGTGTTAAGATGTCTCCGTTAATGCCTCTAATTGTAATCATGTATCTTCCTCCTATTTAAATCGTTCATTATATACTACTGTCAAATCTCCAATGAAGTTGTTGACACCTACTAAGTTCTCGCCTTTCTCAATTGAGAACCAGTCTGTCATAGGGTCTACTAACTTAGGAGTTACCACGCCGTTCAAATACACTTGACCTTTCTCAGAGTCAATAGCCACTTGGTCGCCAGCGTTAATCATAATAGGGTCTTCATCAGGTGTTGTAGCATCTTCTGTCAAATCTTCCCACACGATTAGGCGCCGTAGTGATACGTGACCTATCTTAGGACGTTGTTGACGTTGTGCTAGGAATATCCCAACCCTAGCAACTTCCCTGTCCCAAGTAGCTGAGTCAAGAGTTCTCCATCCAGTAGTCTTAACATCTTTCAACATGGCTGTTCCCATATTGAAACTGGACTCTGGAGCTGGTGACCAGCGACGGTCTTTCATCTGACCTACCGTAAGTCTCCATTGGTTATTCTTGCGCTCTACAATAACCTTACCTTGAAAGTTATCCCATTTATTCGTGGCACCTTGGCTGATAACCAAGTTATGGTTACCCCATGAATCTGCCTCTTCGTCATCTACAATATATGAGTCTAAGTGACCATCAGCTGTACGAGTACTTAATTTAACTCGTGCAATAGGTTTGTTAACTGCATCATAGAAGATAAGGAAGAATCCGTTTAGTGATTCCTTAAGAGGCTTTCCAAGAATTGTTGCCGAAGCCTCACATACAAAGTTATTGACATTCTTCTTAAGAGTTCCAACAACACCATGTCCGTGCCAACCATCTTTAGCGTCGCCGTAATCCCATCTGTTCATGTTAATCATACCATTAGAACGTTGCACAGAACCTTGTAGAGTAGGTTGCTTACCTTCTATCTTTTGAGACATCAAGGTGTCGTTAAGAGCAATCCACCCAGCTCCATCAGTATCGGTAAACTTGGAGTAGAATACCTGTGGTCGCATGTTCTTGTTAGTGCTTCCCGAACTAGCCTTACTACGTCTACCAACGGAAATGTTAGCTGACTCGTTCTGACCAATCAAGTCGACAAATTGGGCGTCCTCTTTGAAATCTAGTAGGTATGTCGGGTAAGTCGGTGCAGTACCTTCATTTTGTAACTGTAAGAATGGTACAGAAGTGCTTGAGCCAAAGCTCTCTCTAACTACAACTTCCTTACCAACCGCATAATTGTCCAATAAAATAAAGTTTAATGACAACTCTCCCATATGGAGTGTCTGTGAAATGTCCGTCGATCCATCAAGGACTACTTTATAAACACGTTCTGGGTTGTCATACAGTTGTATGGTAGTTTCTCCAACGTCTAAATAGTCAGCTAACTCCTCTAATAACGGAGCCAAGTCTTGCTCAGAAGGAGCTTTAATAAAACATTGAAGTGTTATTGAACGAGCTTCCTCTGTTTGACCATACGAGTATCGGTTACGACCTCTGTTCATGTCAACTAGGTTGTTAACTTTGGGAGGAAGTACTGAGCGTTGGATATCCCTTACAAAAAGGAACCAAGGTTGTTTTTTCTTGTTGTAACGGAATATTCGCTTGTTGTTGTCATAGTTCTTATCAAACTTCAATTGGAAGGTTACATTAGAAGTAATACCCAACTCAGTGTTACGGTCTTCTGGAGGGCGTTCCCCACCTAAGTACACATAACCATTCTCTTGGACAAACTTGTTCAATCCGTTGTGTACAATTATGAAGTCAGAGGTGTTCTTATCTAGCTTGGTAGTAGTGTCTCTGATGTGCTCCGTAGCTTCTACCACGAAGTTTACATAGCCTGCTCCACCTACGTCTGGGTCAGGGATTGTAGAAGACACTTCGAATGTGAATGATTCAATCCGTTCGTTAAGCTTGTTGATACAGTCTTCATAGGTGTAGCAATCTCCAAAGAACTCTGGGTACTTAGCATTTACGATACCGTAGATGTCATAACCATGGGTAACCTGTACAGAAGAGTTTTGCATATTCTCCTCAGTACGCATCATCGGAATGTCTACCGAAGTCTTGTCGTAACGGGAGTCGTCAGAGCGGAATCCCCAAGCATCAATCTCAGTATTCTTAGCTACGATTGTCATTCGGATGTTGAAGTAATCTAACTCTAACCAAGCCTGAGTACCATTAGTAGACTTAGGAGACTCTGTGTAGAAGTATCCCCATAAAGTTCCATCATACTGTATCCAATCTTGCCAAGTGCTTCGGTGTGTGTAGGTAGTTAACTCATCCTTGTTAAAGTCATGAATGTTTCCTGCGATGCCATCTTCGCTCTTCATATGCCAATGGATAGTACCATCATCATCACCACCCCTGACGGTAGCTGTTAAGTCCATCATGTAAGCGATAGTCTTAACTCTTTCCACAGATTCTTCAATGGATAGCCCTTCGAATATCTTAGGAAAGGCTTGTCGCATTTCAGCTAGTAAGTCAATTCGGTAGTCGATCTTAACTCGTTCATTGAAGTTGTCCGCATAAGCTCTAGCTACTTTTCCATCAAGCATAACAGAAGCGCCTTCGTACATTTCTTGAGTAAGTTCAATAGTTGCTGATGAATTGTTTACATATGAAGTGTCGTTAAATCCCATTCGGAAATCTACTGCTTGGGGAGAGTAACCCGTAACGTGAATACGGTAGTATTTAGCTCCTTCTGGAACTTCTATCATCGAGAGTTTCCCACCATACAACCCATCTTCTTGAATGAATATGTTAGACTTAATAGCACTAGCCTCAGTAGAATCAGAATACCAAGAAACCTTACCATAAACGTTGTTAGGGTCTCCACCAGAAGGAGTTTTAAATGGTTTCTTAGTAAACTTCATAACCATAAATGTACGAATCTTTTGCCATACCCAGCTATCAGGAATTTTAAAGAAGTTAGGGTTAGCCCATTCATACTGGTGGTCAGACTTAGTGTATCGACCATCATTCAAAAGTCGGTAACCTTTATTGTATCCTTTCCAATTAAAAACGTTAGTAGGAGTTAAGTCTATTGGAGCTTCTTGATAGGTAGTTGATCCCTCACGGCTTACCATCGGACGAGCATACTCTAATTGCACATCTGGAATATTTTGAACAATACCAATCAAGCGGTCTTTATTCCAAGTACGACCAACACGTTCTGGAACATTAGGGTTCTGTACCCCCCAGATATTTTCCCAACTATCATCAGGAAGCCATTTGGTACTCAGTACCTTAGTTTGGAAGACAATCCTAGTAAAGCCGTCAGAAACTTCTTGAGAAGTAACTCTTGAATAAGGCTCAAAGTTAGGAGTAGCTTTCAAGCGAACAGCTTCCACTAGGTCTACGTCCTTGTTATTAGTACGTACCTCAACAGAGATTGTTAGAGTGTCTCCTTTTTTCACGACACCATAGTCTCCTATAAAGTCATCCCAGTAAAACATCAGACCTTGGTCAGTCTTTTCAGAAAGAGCTACAGCAGAGTCGTTATCCTGCGCTGTCTCCACATATTTAGCTCCGTTAAAAAGCAGTACAGGATTTGCTAGGTAGCGTGAGCCACGAAGTATATTGTTGTGGTAGATGTGATTCTTATTTTCCACTGTTAATTTATGGGGATTTGGCGTAAGGCTCCCAGCAATCTTATTCTTAAAGTTGATATCCCATGTGACGTGAGACTCCCCTTCAAGAGTTTGGAACTCTGCTTGGTCAAAGTGAGTGTACCCTGCCACACGACCAATCCCCCACTGATACGCAGGGGAGAGGTTCATGAAGTCATAGGGCACGTAGTTAGGTTTATATACACAAGGCATAATTTAATTTCCTCCTATTTCTTTCCACGGGCTCTGTTCTTCAAAGCCTTATACTTGGCTTGTTCTGTTGACATGTCTTTATTAGTTGCTATTGCAAATTCTCTTGAGTCGAGGTATACTGGAACTACAATCTCTTGAGCTCCACCTCCACCTGTCATTGCACGAAGCTCATCAGCAATGGCTCTTGCGAAAGGTCTCATATAGGTGGTGTTCCCAACAGGCATGGTAACTTCTCTTCCACGTTCGTTGGTAATAACTCCACCACCAGACATTGAGAAACCTCCTTGACCAAGTTGAGTACCTCGACCAGCAGCAGAAGCACCTGGATGGAATGTGGCTTGACCTGTACCCGAAGTGGCAGCAACACCACTTGTCAAACCCCCACGAGCCTGTGTAGGAATAGCTCCACCAGCAGCTTTGGCAGCATCTACAGAACCTGCTACAGTAGTCGTCATTACAGGAATTGTAACAGTCCTACCATTGTAAGAAAGTACACGTTCCATCTGTACCACAGCGTCGTCGAAACCATTCGTGATGGCGTCGATGTTAATCTTAGTACCGTCTGTTTCAGCAGCTTTAGCAGCTATGTCCTCAATCTTACCAACCGTTTCAGTACGCATTGTCTCAGCGTGCCCAACTGTTCCAATCATGGTATCAGCAGCAGCTCGGATGAGCTCATCTCGGGAGTGTCCAGAGGCGGTAACCTCTTCTGCTGTCATGCTATTAATAGCAGCTACACGTTGTACATACTGGTCTTGGGCAGCTTTAACAGTTTCATCACGTTGGGTGTTAGCAGCAGTGATAGCCGTCTGTTTCTGCTCCTCTGACAAACTACCTGTGGCAGCTACTTGGGCAGCTAGGGTTTGCACAATTGAAGCAGAGCGGATGTTAGCCTCTTGAACTACTTGAGCAGTGTTTTGTCTCTCAAGGTCAGCGATTCTCGCAAGACCTCGGTTACGCTCGTCAACAGTCATACTGGACAAGTTTTGGTAGATAGTTAATATCTCTTGGTTACGGGTTTGTTGCTCAGCAACCTGTTGGTCATTACCTGTCTGAACAGCTGCTAATAAGCTAGCTTGTTGCTCAGTGGTCAGCATGGTTTGCTCTCCCATAAACTGGGTAAGTATATCCAGCTGTCTAGTGTTAGCTGCTTGAGTGGTTGCTACTTGAGTGTTCAAAGCCTCTTGTACGGCTGGTAGGCTCGCTTGAGTAGCTTTTGCCAATGCTCCAGCAGGGTTGTAACTTGGGTCTTGAGCATACTTAGCATTCTCAGCAGTAACCTTAGCTGTAAGTTGGTTCAAGTCTGTTTGAATCGTTTGTGTAGCACCTTGGAAAGCTGTCACTTGCGCCTCATCAATAAGAGTAAAGTTTCTACCCTTTTCAGTAAGGTTAGACATAGTTTCTCCAATAAGTCTCATTTGAGACTCAGCCTCAGGAAGGTTCAATGCGGATAATGGGTCAGTCTGAATTTCACGGGCGTTGACATTCATGTTACGAACCGCTAGAGCAAACTTACCAACAGCCGTAGCATGATTCTCAGCTTCTTTGGATTTGTCTTTACCAAAAAGCTTGTTCAATCCTTGAGCAATTGGGTTGGCTTCTTCCACAGCCTTAGAAGCATCTTTTAATTTCTGGTTAAGATCATCGAAGAAGTCTATCGCCCCACCTGATTTACTTGCAAAGTCCATTAATCCTGTCCCAGCATTAGCAACCTGTGTACTAAATTGTACAATGTCATCTGCGATGGCTTTGAAACCACCACTACCCAACATCTTGTCGAACATGTCACCAGCAGCTCCTGCAAGCTCTCCGAAAGACTGCTTCATTGCTCCGAAGTTAGTCGATTCAGTAAAGCCTTTGAAGGATACTGCAGCTTGGTCTACCTTTCCAGATAGATCATCCAAGACTCCGTTGATAGCCTTAGCACCTTCTGTGGCTAGGGGAGCGAAGGCTTCACCAATCTTAAGTTTTAAGGTTGCAAAGCCATCTTGTATTTGGTCTAACTGACCGGCTAAAGTCTCACGCATCTTTTTAGCTTGAGCTTCGGCTGTTCCTGTAGAGTCTACTAATGATTTAGTAAGGTCAGCAGTCTCTTTTGAAGTCTTTTGCAAGACCATTGACATGCCAGCAGCACCAGTTTTACCAAACAGGATTGTGGAAATATCCATGATGTCAGACTTAGACATACCTTGCATCTTGTCTTGCAAGTCAGCAATTACCGATGGGATAGGACGAGCATTACCCTCGGTATCCTTAAGGTTGACTCCTAACTCTTGTAACTTAGCCGCTGCACCCTCTGTAGGTTTAGTCAAATTGATAAATGCTGTACGCAATGTTGTACCAGCTTTAGAACCTTTGATACCTTGGTCAGCCATGATACCCGTGTAGGCAGCAAGCTGTTCCATGGAAGCTCCACCTAACTGAGCCGTTGCCCCAGCATACTGGAAAGTATATCCCAAGTCTGTCATGTCTGCAGCAGTTTGGTTAGCTGTTTGAGCAAGCACATCAGCTACATGGGTAGCGTCAGAAGCCTTAAGGTTCCATGTGTTTAGGGCGGAAGCTACGATGGTTGAAGTTGTTTCCATGGATGATCCAGAAGCCTCAGAAGCGTACACAATACCAGTCATGGCATCTGCCGTTTCAGAAGCCGTGAAACCTAACTTAGCAAACTCTACCTCGGCGTTAGCTACTTCTTGGGCACCGATGGAGGTGTTGGCACCGAGTTTTTTAGCAGTGTCTCCCAAGAGTTTCATGTCGGCATCTGTACCACCTGCGATAATCTGAACCTGTTTCAAGGTTGATTCAAAGGTTGCATAGTCTGATAGAGAGCTCTTAATGAACCCACCAGCAGCACCAATGGCTTTACCCCCAGCTTGCATAGCTAGTGTGAATGGGGTTAAGGCAGCAGTCACTGTACCAAAGCCAGTATTAAAACTTGACCACGCCTTCACACCTTTGGATGCTGAGCTAGAGGCTTGCTCCATACCTTGTGATACTTGCCTTCCGAAGAGTCCACCAGCTTTACCAGCTTTGCCGAACCCGTCGATAAGGCTTCCTTGTTGTTTTCCCAAATTCTTCATGGCGCTTTGGTACTGAGATTGGTCAACAACGATCTTTATTCTCATTTCATTATCTGCCATTTAGGATATATCCTCCTTAGAAATCGTCAAAGGAATCGAATAAGTCTTTGATCTCTGCTTTCTTGTACTCTATCTTTTCCTCTAACGAATCGAAATTATCCAACACATTAGCAGGTTTAGCTTTCTCTGTTCCAAAGCCTTCATTCTCGTCAGTTAATTCCCATCCCAAGATGTCCTTAGTTTTAAGAGCTTTCTTAGAGTGGTATAGTGGAAGCATCAATCGAGCTTCCCGTTGTTGTCTGACTAGGCTACCACGAATTAATCCATTAAACTCATTCGGGGTGCTTCTCCAAAAATCGCTTGGCGAAATTCCGAAGTCTCCGCATAATTGCATGAAGTACCTTACTTCTAGTAGGGGAGTTTCCCTCTCCCCGTCCACTGGGATTCTCAGAGCCCGACTTCTTGAATAGCTGTTGTACAATCAAGCTGTCAGAGTAACTCTTATTTACCTTATCAAAGTATTCTTGGAGAGTGAACTCTTCCTTTTCTAAGGATTCGTCCAAAAGGTCGGCAATCTGCGGTACTGAAAGACCTTCAAATTCTTTGTCATTTTGGATCATTGCCCAGAAGCAATAGAGAGATTGGTTAAATGGAGTTTGTTCCATGATGAAGTTTGCATATGGCTGTGAAAATGCTAGTTCCAGTAAGTGAATGGAAAAGTAAGTCATCTTTAAGTTTCTGTTTTTTCCTTGAAATTGAATAATCATTTTTAGTCTCCTTTATGTATGCAGGTTAGACATATCCGTAGTCCATTATAGCACACAAAAGGCTAACTGTCAAGCTTAAAAATAAAAGCCCCACCCCTGTGGGCAAGGCTCTTTATGTTATTATTCGGCAGGTGCTTCTGCCACTGTAATTACTGCTGTGTCAGTTTTAGCACCATCTTCGGTAGTTATTGTAATTGTAGCTTCTCCAGTAGCAATTCCTGATACAGTTCCGTCAGAACCTACTGTAGCAACATCCTTATCAGAAGAGCTAAAAGTTACTTTCTTGTTAGTAGCTTTAACTGGCGCTACAGTCGCAGTAAGCCTTGTTGTTGCTCCGACTACTACTTCCGCTGTCTTAGGAGTAATGGTTACGCCTGTAACAGCTACGGTGGCAGCTTTTGTGGTAAACTCTGGAACAGCTACCTTAGCTGACTCTTTACCATCCTCTACAACGCTGATAAAAAGGTTATACTTAGTTGCTGGTTTAAGATCATCCAGAACATTTAGTGACGCACCTTCCTTAAGCATGTCAGAGCCGTTGTAAATTCTAAATGTACGAGCCATTAATCGTACCCTCCTTATAAATAAAGAGGCGGACAGGCTTTCCCATCTGCCTCTTTATAAACTATTCTGCGATGATAGTAGCCCCCGTTGAGGTAATTGATGCTACTTCAACATTTTGGGGCGGATTAGGGTGCAGCCGTTACTGCAATGTCGACAATAGCCGTTACCGCAGAGTTGGCGTTAGAACGAGCATTCATAGTGGCAGTACCAGCTTTGACACCAGTTACCTCACCAGTTTCAGAAACCGTAGCAACAGCAGGGTTTAGAGAAGTGTAGATAACTGTTTGGTCAGTTGTATTCGATGGAGTGAACGCAACACTTAATTGAGCTTTCGCTCCAACCGCAATAGAAGGTTTATCAGAAGTTAGTGTGATAGACTTAGGCAATACTGTTGGAGTTGTTTGTGCTTGTACCAAGGCACCTTTACCTTCAAATGTCAACGAGTATGTTACAGCGTCATCGTAAGGGAACTCGATTGGGAAGTCTGTGATAATTGCGTTACCAACGAATGTCAACCCAGAAGGGAAGCGAACCCGAACACGTACGCAATCTCCGTTAACCCAAGCTACGTTAAGGTCTTCGAAACCTTGTACATTCTCTACGAACAACCCATCGCAGTCGATTGACCAAGACTTGATACCGGCTTCGTTATTAGCCCATCCATAATCTTCTTTAGAAGAAGCATCCAAAGTGTCTGCTGAACGGTTTAATGTACCACCACGTTGGGCAGCTACTTTTGAGAACTCACCAGTGTCTGGGTTCTGAACTTCGATAAGTACCGCAACCCCACGGACGTAATTGCTTTGACATAAATCTTGTTGTGCCATAATTTGTAATCTCCTTTGATAGTTAAGTTGGTGTGTTTAAAGAATCTATAACCTGTATGTCTAGGAACAGGTATCCACGGGAGCCTTTGTTAACACCATTAGAGGCTTCTGTGTATCGCACATGGTCAAGACTTTTACTACCAATGCAGTAACCCTCTTCCAAGTGGAGTGGCGAATAGATTATCAGGTCTATCAGGAAATCCCCCAAGGCTTTTACCTCAGCCGTGTCAGGGAAGTCAGACCATATATGGAGAGTCAAGTTAATATTTCTGATGGTATGATCTTTCGAGAGTTCCCCACCACTTGTTAACTCTTCTCCTAACTTTACGAATGGATAGCTTGGCTTTCTGCTAGTGCCATCCCATGTGTTTATTCCTTGAGCTGTACATGCTTTGTAGATAGCTGATTGTAAAGCCACGGAAGCTGACCTAAACCTTAAAGGTTTTCTGTCAGGTCTCTCGATGGGATTTAAGGCATTAGGAGTAAGACTCGAAACTTTTGTAACCATCTTATACCTCCTATAACTTCATTTCCGAGAGGTCTTCCATAACCATCTTGGTTACTGTTTCCAAGGCTGGCTCAAAGTTCTTATAGGCTCTTGTCCTACTTGAACCATACTCAAGAATCGGTGCATAACCTGAGTGACCCTCTGGGTGACTTGATACATCCGATTCAACTTGCATTTCAATCTGTTCTCCAGAGACTTTCTTAGTCCCTCTCAGATTATCAATCAAAGTGGCTGTATCTATGTTATCATTGGCAGTGATATTTCGTTTAACCTCATCTACCATTTGATCCCCCCTGAAAGTTGCTATGTTAGAAAGACGAGAAGTCATCTTCCTAGCCTTAGCATCCCAGTCGGGTTGTGATATTATTTGTATATTTACCCCTGCCATGCGTCATCAGTCCATTCTGTACGTCTCGTATCTCGGTACTCTACCAGATATGAGCAAGTCTGTCCTGCGCCAGTCTCATGGTTCTTATACATGTAATACCACGTGTTGTTTGAGTGTCTGTACACCGCATCCACACGAGCATCCTTCAATTCAAAGAACTTGTGTTGGATAAGGTATCTGTCCTCTAGTTGAACATCTTGGTTCATAAGCAATTTAACTTCTGTAGGCATGGAGGTTACCGTAGCAGGGATAGCCTGTGCAATAACTGTAGCTTCGCCGTTATAGATACCCCCAATATCAGTGTACTCAGGGTCGTTAAACTGTACTAGAGATACTAACTCATTAGCTCTCATTATTACACCTCCTACATCATGAAGAAACTTTTTGTTGAACCGTTCTCTTGAGCTACCCAATCATCCAACACTTTATACCAGTTGGCATATATGTCTTCTGAGTAGTCAAACCTTGAGATATCCGTAACCTCTGTTTTAATACCTTCTGAGTTAACCAAACTTAAGCGGCTAGCTGCTAACTCATCTGCGATATATTCCAGAGCTTGTGGGAAGGAGGCGACACTAAACGGTTTCTTGATGTAAATACAAATGTGTTGCATAGCTCTTCCTTTGAGAAGTTTAAGTAAGTCGTCTCGTAGGCTGATTGAACCATATCCTTGAATGATCTTTAGTTCATCTATGTTAACATCTTTGTATTTTTCTGGGAGGGGTGTGTTACTTACTGGAAAATCCATAGTAGTCCTCCTTACTCTATAAAAAGAGCCCACCCACTGTTAGGGCAGGCTCCTTAAGAGTTTGATTTAATTAAGCTCCGGCAGCAGTAACAGTAATTACGCTAGTGTCGGTTTTTGCACCGCTCTTAGTAGTTACAGTAATAGTTGCCTCGCCCTCTGCAACGGCTGTTACCAATCCACTAGCACTAACTGTGGCAATTGCCTCAGCACTAGATTTGTAAGTAACAGATTTGTCAGTAGCATCAGCAGGAGCTACAGTAGGTGTTAGCTGTTGAGTAGCACCAACTGCAATGGAGGCTGTTTTAGGAGCAATAGTCACACCTGTAACAGCAACATCAGCAGCAGATACAGTAACAGCGCACTTACCAGATACTCCTGAGCCATCTTGGGCAGTAGCTACAATATCAGTTTTACCTGCTTTTAAAGCATGTACTTTACCACTGACATAAGTTGCTACAGTCGGGTCGCTAGAAGTGATGTCTAAAGCTTTGTTGGAAGCATCGTCAGGAGCTACCATGAAAGATAGTGCTCTGTCTGCATCCCCAACCTTAATAGACATAGTTTGTTGTGACGGAGTTACTGTCTCCACCTTTACTCCCCCACTTTTGCAGTTAAGTAAACCACTTTCGTAGCGTCACGTACGTACGCAGCATAGTGTTGGTCAGCAGAGATAGTTGTTGCACGAATCTTACCTTCACGGATAGGTTCAACGTTGAATCCACGTTTAAGCAACAAGCTCAACGCACCTTCACGGATTAAGATAGCTTCATTGTCAGCTAGTTTAGATGATACGACTACAGCTACTCCGAAGATAGTACCGATTTGTCCAGAAACAATCTTGTCACCTTGGTTAACATAAACGAAGTCAGGTGCTAGCAAGATGTTTGCACGCATTTTAGGAGAGATAATCAAAGCAGTACGTTCGTCTAAATCTTCTCCGAATGCTGCTTGACCTTCCAATACCCAAGCGTATTGACCTTTAGTTCCAAGACCTTCAACTGGAGTTGGTTCTAATGCTTTAACAGCTGCCAAGAAGTCGTTGTCAACTTTTTGTGCGATAGATGTAGCAATCTGGTTAGTAGCTTCATCAACTGGACGGATGTGAGCCGATAAGATAGCTTCGTCAGAAAGAGTTACAGCTTGAACAACTTTTTTAACAGTTACAGAAGTCATTGTAGCTTTCAATTCTTTAACTGGGATTTCTCCATATTCAGCTACGTCTTCTGCTTCGCCGATATAGTTCCATTGAGGAATGCTCAAAGTATCCCCAGCGCTGTTCATTAAAGTATTGTCAATAGTTGCGAATGGAGCTAAGACAATTTTGTTTACTAGTTTTTTGTTCAGGAAATTACCGATAACCTGAGGGTTGATTAATTGGTCGATTGTAGCTGTTGAGCTAGAACCTTTAAGACCTGTTTTAGGTGCGAATCCGTTTGCCATAATGATTGAACTCCTTTAATAAGTAATTTAATTATCCTTACTCTCCGAATAATTTAGCGTAAAGTACAGGATTGTCATTCTTCAACGCAGTAGCTTCCTCAATAGTCATATCATATGGGTCATCATATGTTTTTTGAGCTTGAGTAGTTGCTCCGTCTAAGTTTGATGGTGCCGTTTGTGAGCCGTATTGTTGTAAAGCTGAATCTGTAGTTTGTTTGACGAAGTTAGAAATTTCAACTTCCAGACTTTTAGCTTTATGCTTAGTAACCTCCGTAGAGTCCCCAACGATATAAGAAGCAAAGTTAGAAGGTAAGCCTAGTTTAGCTAACTCCTCTGCTGCCACCGCTTGTTGTTCCAGAGCCTGTTTGTCTTTTTCAATAGCTGCAAGTCGTTGTTGCATAGCTTGAAGTTCTTTCTGCTCTTTAGTTTCAGGTGGGTTCATTTCGTTAACTTTTTCTTGAATGATACGGTCTAAGTTTTTGTTCTTCCATCCTTCGATAGCTTTAGAAGCGTAAGCATCTTTAATTGGAGCCACGACTTTCTCGCCCTCTGGGGTATGTAAGAATGATTCTACCGTTTTAGTATTCACGAATTTGGCTTGCAATTGATTAGCAATTTCCTCATTGCTTTCTACAATACCTAAAATATCCTCAATACCTAAGTTGTCTAATTGATCTGTCATGTTTAATTTCTCTCCTTCGCCCTCCACAGTTCAGTTAAGCCCTGTGCGTGCTTTGGTTTATTTTTGGAAGTTCTCAGAGTGCCCTTGCCTCAAAACTCTTGTTAAGGTACTGGTATGAGTACACATACACAGTGTGGATGAACTGGGATCATTGGTAAGTCGTGGGAACTATATATCCCATCGTTGTTTACTCCGCCCTGAGCGTGCTCCTTACAGGTCGGGCACGTTCCGCTCCTTGTAAGTTCAGGATGGATTTGCCAATACCATTCTGTGTATCCCATAATTGGAGAAGACTGAATTATGCCTTCATTAATCATTAAGCTTAGGAAAGCTTCAAAGTGCCTACGTACTTGATAAAGGAGACTGTCCTTCTTCTCAGTTAGTTCCCTAATGGTAGAAGCAGTCATCCCATTTTTATCTGTAAGTCCTCTAAGCGCTATTGAAGAAATCTCAGAAGCTAGAGCTGCAATAATGTTGTAGGTAGTTTGCTTAGCTTGCTCGATGCTTCCTGTTGAGTCTGTCATCCCTACACTTAGCAACTCCTCTAGCTTGTCATTTTGTCCAACGACGGCTTCTACAGCCTTATCGTGAGCTTCTTGTGTCAAACCAAGGTACTCTATCATGAGGGGTGCTAACACAACTGAGATGTCGTCCTGTAGTTGCTGAGTAAGGAAATTGAGTTGAGCAACGTCGTTAGGCTTAAGCGCTGCTACTTCAAGGATGTAGTCTGACAGTAAGTTATTCAATTCAACCTTAAGGCGGAGGATAAGTCCGCCAAGGTCGTCATGATAGTCTATCATCAGGCTTACAAGTTCTCTTTCAATGTCTGTATCAAACTTCATAGCCATGGATCATTCTCCTTACTTTGCTTTAGGTTGTTGGATAGGCTTCTTGTTACGAGCTTTCTCCTGTTCCTTAGCAGCCATTGGATCACCCGTTTCAATACCTTTGTTCTTAGATGGATCATTATTAAGCTTTGGAGTAGCTTGTGCTGATTGGGCGTTAGCCTGTGCTGTCTTAGCTGTTTGGTTCAAAGTTGGAACTCCAAAAGCATCACTAGACTCTTTCATACGGCTAACCCGTTGTTTAGATGCTTTGGTAGCCTCATCAGCAGGGTTTGTGATGAATGGGAATTGAGCTAGGATTGTTTCATCAGACATCGTGTCTTTCAACTTAACAGCCATGTCAGCAAGTTCTGCATATGATTGTGGTAAGTTACGTACAAATACAGGTTCCACTTCAAGAGGTTTCAAGTTCTTAGCTCCTGTAGACTGTTTTACAGATAAGTATGCAGCGATCACTTGGAAACGGTGTTGCAACATCTTCTTGAACTTACTTTCTTTCATAGCTGTTTTGTTCTCTAGTGGTTGGGACTTAGCTCTCATAGCAACACCAGAAGCAGCTGCAAACTGTTCAGATGCTAAATCAGGAGTTTGTGAAAGACTAAAAATGTCCTCACGAGCACGGTTCTTAATATTCTCTACATGCTTGTCATTGATGTCTTTCGTAATGAACTTGACATTCCCAGCTTCATCAGTTACAATGACTCTATCGTTCTTCATGTTAGCTACTGACTCGCCATCTTCGGAAAGGTCAAAACCTTGCAACCATAGGTAAGCATCATTCCAGTAGGCAATATCATTGACACTATCTGAAACAGACAAGTTATAAGCATCAATCAAACCTAGTTGAGCTTCAAAGTCCCCAAGACGTTCTTCATTAGCCACTAGTTCATAGGCAGGGAATACCCTAAGGACGCTTGGGTCTTCTCGGAAGTTCTTAATAGCTGTCTCTTTGTGTTGTGACTTAGGACTGAATTTAGTCTCGGTAGTAAAGGATAGTTTCTTATCTTTTAAGAACACTTCATAAACACGGATTGTTTCAAGGTTGTTCATTGTGTTATATTGGTTGTAGTACACCGCACATAGAGGTTCTTCATCTAAGTCCATTGAGTAAGCGATGAAACAGTTTTTAGGTGAAACCACTTTAAAGCGGAGTTTACCCTCACGGTCAATCCACGCTAGTTCGAAGCAATGACCAAAGATGGCAGAGAACTTAGCTTCCTCTGTGTTAAGATCATCAATGAAGTTATCTCGCATAATGGGTTCCATAGCCTTGATAGTAGCTTCGTCGCCAGCATATGTGATAGGCTCTCCTACAAGGTAAGCCACAGAAGTGTCGACCACCAGTTTAGGGAAGTTGTGCACCACCTTGCTGTTAGGTTTGTTCTTATCATCAAAGGTACGGTTCTGGATAGCGTAGTGATTTCCTTTGTAATAGTCGTACAAGAGGTCGTAGTTACTTGACGTGTTGTAATGATTGTCAGCAAGAGATATTATCTCTTCTAGGTCAAAATCACGTTTAAGGTGATACTTTCGATTCTCTCTAGTAGTGATTAAATCGCCTGGGTTAATTTGGTAATCTGGTATTGCCATTTAGTTTCCTCCTTATAAGCCAAGTAGTGACTTATTAATAGTTCTTACAGTGTTTCGTGGTATCATATCTGAAACAGCATATCTAAGAGCATCCATACAGTGGTTGAAGTTATCCATTGGCTTGTTCTCATACTCGTTAGTTCCTTTGATCTTCTTCCACCCATAGTTTTCAAACTCTTCAATAGTATGTTTACAACGATGGTCTACAATAATCTTGTAACCTTGTAAGAATTGGATACCATGGTTAATGGAGTCCTTACCTTTCTTGGCTGGTTTCAAGTACCTAGCACCAAGTCGTTTAATTTCTGCAATGTCTTTAGGGGCTGCTGAGTCAGCAAACATGTGATACCCTAACAAGTTCTTCTTCTTAAGGACTTCAAATATCTGTCTGTTGAACATGCCCGTCTTATAAAACTCGTCAAATACATAAATCTTCTTTTCTTCTTCGTTAACAAGAATGGATATAATTACTGTCGGGTCATTACTGAACCCAAAGTCAATCCCGAATTTAGGTTTCCATTTACCAGTCTTAAGTTCTTCCATAATATCAAGAGAACCTTTAGTCCAGTTCGTGTAAACCATCTTACCAAGACTTGCGAACTTCCCTAGCGCATAGATTTCATAATAGACTGGGTTAGTGTTCATCATGTCTTTCAAGTTCTCTAGGTAATCGGCTGATAAGAAGCGGTTGTCTTTATAGGTTGTGTGAACCACTTGACAGTTCTTTGGTCGAGGTTTCTTAGGATCATGAAACATCCCATACACCCAGTTAGCTTTTGAAGCAGGGTTATACATAAGAGTGATTTGGTTATTCTTGATAGCTTTGTTACGAAGACGCAAGTTAAGCTGCGAATAGTCATCTATGGTAAACTCAGTTGCTTCCTCCATGATGATGTCCGAGATACCTTGAATGGATTTGATACGCTCTGGGTCTTCTAAACCTTTAAAGATGTATTCAGTTCCATTAGGAAGAGTAATGGTCAAGTAACTATTCTTGATATCACATATCTCGTAGATGTTAAGCTCTCGTAAGCCTTGTACAAACTCGGCAAAGATGGAGTCACGAATTGTGTTATCCACTTTACGACAGACTAGGAACTTACGCTTCTCACTAAGCCCTTTAAGAAGGGCGTTCTGTACTACAAACTTAGACTTACCAGAACCAGCCCCTCCATAGAACACCATGATACGTTTTTGTCCCAGTGGTTGATTGTACATATACTTCATGTAAACTTCATTAAAGAAGCGTTTAGTAATCTTTAGGTTTATGTTAGCTGGCTCCATTGTCATTGTTTACCGATACCTCCCAAGAATCCTGCATCAAAGTCAGCAGAGTTAAAGACAACCTCTTCGTCTTCGTCTGATTCAAGTTCTGTGAAGTCTCCTTCGACAATCTCTTCTTCGTCTGGTTCGATAACTTCTGCATCATCTTCCACAGTGTCAACGATATCCACGTTGATATTGAATTGTTGATTGACTTGTACTTCTGGTTGAAGCAAGCCATGGAATTTAGCTAATGTGTTATAAGCTGAGATACGATCCTTTGCATCAATCCTTTTCTCAACTATCTTACCGTTCTGCAAAACCACTTGGTCATACATTTCTCCGTTAGCTGCCCGTGTCAATCCTTCTAGGACTTCGGTGGGGGAAGCGATGTCGGCATTAGCTTCATCAGTGACTAACCACTGTAGGTAAGCTTGGACATCCGCTCGTTTAAGAAGTCGGAAACCACTCGCAGGGGTGTACCCAGAAGCTTCTGCTGACTGAGTTACGTTAACGGTAGACATATAATGCCTTGCAAAACGTTTCATCTTAGGCTTTAGAGTAGTTAAGTCCACTCCATCATATGTAGTTGGTTCTTGGGAAGTTGTCATATACTTCCGTTGACGGCTGTCATCAATGGATCGTGAGCCTATTTGTATTTTACCCATTCTAGTCCTCCTTACTATATTAGGTATATTACTTTTACATAAATGCCTCTACAACAGACAATTCCGATAAATTTAAAAAACGTCCAAAATGGTATTGACACTTTTCCGATGTATATGGTATGATTAATTCATCAGTTAAGAGGAGGAACAAATAAATGGGGGTACCAAACTTCGTACAGTATACTTTATCAGCACATGCTACACAACGTTTCAATGAACGTATTGACAACTCTAAAACAAACATGGAAATACTTAAGTTTGTCAGAGGAGGTCTTTCACGAGCTAACCGAATTGAGGTTAAACCAGATGGTAGCCAAGTATGGTTAGACGAGTTAGAAGAAATCACATACATCATTAGCGTAGGTGCTAAGAAAGTTATTACTGTTTATCGAAGTACTGACCGTGAAGCGAGTGAGTTACGACAAGCAGTTGCCAAGAGTTCTCCACAGTTACAGAAAGCTATCGAGAACACTGCTAAGCGATTAGTTAACACAGCGATAAGAGACTCTTCCCAAGAGTTAATCGCCTTAACAGAACGTGCATTAGAACTTTACACCTTGACAGCCTCTTTAAAACGTGGCGATGTACTTCGAATTAAAATGCTTGAGTTAGAAGTAATCGAAGAAGAAATCGACAAAATTAAAAGAGAACGTAATACTTTAGTTTCAGAAGCTAAATGCTTACTATAGGAGGAAATCAACATATGCTATCAATCAACTTCACTAAACTTTCAGAACACGCTACTAACCCTTTCCAAAAACGTGTGACAGATTCAGGATTCGACTTATTCACAAGCGAGCCAATCACACTAGCACCTTTCCAACAAGAAGGTTGTACAAAAGCTTTACCCACAGGAATTGCATTTGACATTCCTAATCAAATAGAAGGTTGTGTAAGACCTCGCTCAGGACTTTCTTTGCAAGGAGAGTTACTCGTATGGTATGGAACAGTTGACCAAGAGTATACAGGGGAAGTCAAAGTGATTGTTACTAACCTTACTAATAAACCTCAGTTCATCGGCCGTGGATTCAAAATTGCTCAAATTGTGTTTACCCAACGATCATACGCTCAAATGAAAGAAGTTGATGAGATTGAGCACAAAGATCGTGGTGATAAAGGTTTCGGATCATCTGGGAATGGCAAAGCAATTATTGAAGAGCCGACACAAAAGACTTTCATCACTCCAGAAGGAGAGGAAGTTAACGGAGTAGAAGTAACGCTCTTCCCAGAAGTTGGTCAAGTATGGAAACACAAGGAAACTAACGGGGACGTAAGAGGTTATTATTTAGTAACGGGCTTTCAGAGTGACCAACAACATGTTGAGACAGTTGTAGTTACAGCAGAAAAAGTCAAGTACACAAGTTACACCTCCTTTTATTTTGGCTTAAACCATGACAAGTGGTTAATGTCTTCTGAACAGTTTATTGACGAGTTAGAATTAGAGACTGACCCACACACCATTTCAAAGGTCATCACTGCTATTAAGGAGGAACAATAATATTGAAAGAGGATTTAAAGAAGCTTTGGGATAGAATTGAATACCTTATGGAAATAAATGGTATTACAGGAAGTTACATGGACAGAGAAATGGGAATACACAACTTCTTGCAACGAAGAGGAACCAATATCTCAATGACAACTCTGTTTAAGATTTCAAATATATTGGGATATCCCTTAGGAGAGTTCTTTTCAGAAGACGAGGCACCAACATCAAGTAAACCTATCGGAAACCGTGAGTGCTTTGTGGTTACCAAAACTATTCCAACGGGAGCTACAGAAACATATAGAGTATTTGATAATGAGAACGAAGCTTGGAGAAAGGTTAACTCACTAGGGGCAGTGCAGACCTTCGATAAATACCCTAACAAGTTTCTAAACCCTTTAACAGGTTACTGGTATACAATCAAAAAGTCTAGGTATGACTATACCTCGTAAGAGGCTTTCTGAGAGCTTTTAGCACATAGTAATATAAATAGACCTGAGAGCTATTAAAAGCTCTTAGGAATGCTTTCACAGGCTCTGAGAGTACTTTATCTTAATATTATCCGTAGAGAGGGTTGAGCAATTGAAATTTCCTAAGGACGCCGTACTATTAGCCATTGCATACGGGGACAGACAGATACTGAAAGAGATAGTAAACTACACTGATACCGCCATCACAATTATATTTAACGAGTATTCTGACTTCGAGGAGTTTGCCTACAGCATTGCCTTGCCTAATATGTGGACGTGGGCAGACACCGATCCAATTAAACCATTTGATAAGGAACTAGAAGAGGATTTTAGCGAAGGATTTGCTAATATCCTACTAAATTTAGAGAGTTGGTACGGTAATGGTGTTGGTTGGACTTATGAACCTAGTACTTCTGTAGTGAGAATGGAAGACAAACCTGAGCGAATGTTTTATTCATGGTCGGTTATCAAAAGATTTAGAGATGCTATGCGACACGTTTAACAAAGGACATCCGAAAGGGTGTCTTTTTTATTGAAAAGTTGTTGACAGATATCCCATGTATATGGTATGATTACTGTAAATTAAAGAGGAGGAAACAATCATGACTGAATGGAAAGTGATTGATAAAACTAACGGGAGATATTCTGTATCAAGCGACGGGAGAGTACGTAACAACGTTACTAAACAACTTTTAAAAGGCAGCGGAAATGCTTACGCAATTACAATGAACGTCAAGGGGACGTGGAAAAAGCGCTCAATTGCTGTCTCCAAACTATTAGAGCGCTACTACGGGGTGGAAAGAGAAGTCGACCGTGGAAGTAAAGCTATCATTGGTATTGATGACGAGGGACAAACACTATCATTCGACTCCATCTATCAAGCTAACAAGAATGGCTTCAACGGAGGAGGAATTATGCGCTCCCTTAAAACAGGTGGCAAGCACAAAGGCTTCAAATGGAGCTACCGTGGGGATGACTTATGAAAGAGTTAGTCAAAAAGATTCAAGAAGAAATCGAAAGCAAGGATATTGGCTTAAGTGACTATTACGGAGGTCATACTGATGGGGAGATAGCAGCCTACGAGCAAGTGCTTGGTTGGATCAATGAAATGTACAGCCCTTTAGAGAAATACGAGTGGGAAATATGGCACTATGGTATGGAGCGAGAGGGAGACTTTATGGTATATACTAAGAACAGAAACCTATGGTATTGTAAAAACATGTTATATGAAGTTAAGTACGCTTTTAGCAAAGGTGGTTATTATATTGAAGATGACCTTGGCAACACCTTACCATCATACAATTGGAAATGGGGTAACTGGTTAATTATTAGGAGGGAAGATTATGAACGAGCCAACAGTCGAACTGGAAGTAAGTAGGGAAATTATGTCAAGCATAGTTACCATAGTAGCTAGTGAAAGAAACGTAGACGAACCTAGGGCAACGGGGCAAGCTTTCGGCATCGAAGCTTTTATAGGCATGAAAGAAGACCCTAAATACATGACCTTTGCACTACAGGGGATAATCTCCAACACTTACAAAATGGGGTTAGAAAGAGGTAAGTCCCTAGCTACTCCTAAACAGGAACTTTCATCGAAGACAGAGGAAGAGTATCTACAGACTATTTCTAGGTTACAAGAAATGCACCAAGAGGCTCTAAAGGAGATAGAACAGCTTAAGGACGCTAAGGAGTATCTCAAAGATGCTATGGCACTTGGCAAGGACATTAAGCTTAATAAGGACACTCCAGAAGCCGAGCTTTTGAAGAAGGCATACCAAGCGCTTGATGAAGCTAAGATGGCTCAAGCATTAGAAGACTCATGGGGTTACTTCTAAAGTTTCAAAAAGACCTTTACAAATACCTGTGTATATGGTATAATCAACTATGTTATAAACCTATTAAGGAGTGATTTAATTGTTCGATGATTTTTATGAAGCTTTAGATAACCTACGGAGTAATGTTGATGAAGTCTTGGAAACAACCTTACGAGAGGATTTTGGAATCGAGCCTTATATAGAAGGAACTAAGCTTCTGTCGGATGAGCTTAAAGAGTTCATGAAGACCCATAAAGTTATTCCTCAGTATGATTATAGTAAAGTAAGTGAGAATGACAAATATGTGGAATACAAAATGCACACTACTTTCAGGATTGTGGAATACACTACAGACTACTTTGTACGTGTGGGCAAAAGCTTCTTCCTAAAATTTGAGGATACTTTAGCCATAGTTCTACCTACTACCTTACTTGGGTGGGAGGAAGACTCTCGACTTTCTGGTATGGACTTTGAAGATGCCAAATGGGTAGCTAATGAGATCGGAGGAGAGATTGTCAAAAAGGATAGCAAAGGTAACTTTTTGCCTTACTACATGGTTGATTAAGGAGGAAGCACGTGAAAGCACTTATTAAGAAGATTCGTAACCTATTCCTAAGCAACAATGGCTTAGTAACTATTTAAGGAGGATATTCTGTGGAAGAATTATATGATGCTCAGACAGCCTATTTGAAAGCCGTGGCAAACATTGGTCAACTGCGAAAACAGTTGGCTGATGTCTCCATCGACAACCATCTTCACACAAAGGTGAGGGCTGGATTGATGGCACGCCTTGATAGAGAGATCGAAGAGGAATCGGTAGAAGCTACCTCAGCTATCGAGTGGATGGAGTGGTACATGCTTGACAAGTAACTATATAAAGGAGGTAGCCAATGGCTAAGAAAGAAGAGGTTGTTGCTGAGTTCATTATTGTACGGGATGGGCAAGGCGTGCCATCATGTTAAACGTAGCAAAGATTTAGAAGACGTTGACTCAATCGTTTATCTATCATTTATTGCAGAAGTAATTGCACACCGTATGGGGGTTCCTATGAAAGAGTTTACCGAAACACTGCTAGACCTTACAGAGGCTGAGGGAGCAGAATTTGATGTGGAGGAAGCATATGATAAATGACTTTATTTACAACATTGAAGTACGTAAGCCAAACGGAGAGTGGGAACGCGTTATGTATGATGTGCCGTTTGACTACAAGTCTTTAGTTATCATTCAAAAAAGCTTTATCAATAGGGGTTATCAACCAAAAGATATTAGACTAGTTAAGGAGTCCATATGAAGCCGTTAATTAAAACTGTCTGGTGGGCTATTAGAGTAGTTGCTCAATACTTATTAATGACCGTTGTTGTATTAGCATTATTCTCACTGCTTATTAAAGTACACTTTTTAGCAGTAGCAGTAGCTATACTTGTGATAGTCATAGTAGGAATAGCCTCATTATGCTTAGTAGGCATATTTATAAGAAGTTGTATTGTGAGTCTACGACAGTACTACTTAGTAGCCAAGAAGGTAGACTCCTTGAAAGATGTTACTAAGAAAGAGGTAGCAGAAGGATGAAATATAGAAAGAAACCAGTAATTATTGAACTACTAGAGGTATAGGAGGACGAGCCATGACCTTAGGAGCACTGTTAGCCACATTGAACGACGTTGAAACGGTGATTATTCGTTACCAAAATAAGAACATTTTTACTGGAAAAGTAATGGATATCTCACAGAACTTACCTTTGAAATACTGGTTTTACGATGTCACACTTGTAATGGCGTTAGATAACCAATTATTTATTGAAATCATTGAATCATGGGAGGAAGCGGATGAATAAACAGGAAATTAATGAAAAGCTAAAAGAAAATGGTACGTGGTGTACCGAATGTCATACAGAGGAAATAGATAGATATGTGAAAATTATGAAAGCTATGGAATTAGTTGGACAGCTAGACGAACCGCAAAAGCCAAAAACAGAAGTATTTAACCACGATGAAAAGTTCGTGGTGGAATGGCTTGATCATACGACGGGATATCACTATTCACTATACAACGCTATAAACGATGCTGGATCTGAGCTTAGATCGTGGATGAAGATTGGATTCAATTCTAACAAATTTGCTAGAGCGTTCATGTCGATGGACTACGAGGTAGAGAAAGAGCCATTGTATACAGTTACAATTAATCTTGACCTTAAGTACCATCTAGCCGTTGACGAGGGAGACGGTAACGATGAAATTATTACAACATTGACAACTACAGATGGTGTATTTGGGTATCGTTACTTTTTAACAGAAAAAGAAATAAAATCAGCAGATGAGAACCTATGGAAGTTTGCTGTACCAGTGGAAGGGGTTTAGACTTATGAACAAAGATCAGCTAACAGGAGTCATTTACTCCCACCTACTTGTTGAATTTGGGTATGGATACTTTGAGAAAAGCTTGCAGACAGTTGCAGAGAACTTAGCTGATGACATCATCCGCAAGCAGCCACATACAGAGAAGATAGAAGGTGGTGATTGAGTGAAGTTCTTAACGTACGAAAGCTCTAGTATGTTCGAGGTAGAACAATGGTTAAACAAAGTAACTGCTAATAAAGAGGGTGTACAAGTCCTCTTTTCAACTTCTGCTATTGGATATAAGACTTACTACTCAGTAATAGTCAGCTATAGGAGGATGGATCATGAGAGTCTCTTTACGGAAAGTAATTAATAACCTTCAAGCCTATAGAAATATCTATTGCACGCTAGATGAGTTAAAAGGTCTCAACAAGGCGATTGAACTACTTGAGAATGAGCTCGACGAAAGAAAGGCTCACAAGGAACTATTTAAAAAGTAGGGGGAAGATGTATGAACACTGTGCAAAAGATTTATGATATGGAAGATTTCGTTAACCGTTTAGAGGAAGGTCTTAAGAAGGTTGGTACTATACCTACCCACATATCGGGAGTAATTTATTTACTGACTGACCTTGCCTTTAGTAACGACATGGAATATGCCTCAGAAGAATTAGAAGAGACATTAGGAGACTTGGCAGTAGAGTTCTGCTCATTTGATCTCCGTCAGGAAGTTGTGTTCACACAGATTTTAGCAGACCGTATCGAAGCAGGTAATTTTGAAAACGAAGGAGAGACTTTATAATGCCGTTAAAAACTAAATCAGCAAACGTACAAGTACCTGTAGTACCTCTTTTCATTGCTCGTTGGTACGAGGAGAACAAGGATGATATCGACTTTGCCATCTGGGACGCTTGTCAAGAAAGCTCTAATGATACAGTAGCTAAGTGGATTGAGGGTACTGACGGAGCCATTCCAACACTAGTCAAAATGGGAATTGTAGGTTACGAATGTGAAGAAGGGGGATATGCTGTTAAGGATTCTGGAGGGCGCTACGTAACCTTGTCTAAATTGATTATAACAGAAGGAATGACCACTAAGTTTGACTACACCTATACACGAGACCCACAAGAGGCTGATCTATTTACTGATGAAGACATGGCAAAGTTTGTGGCAAACAAGTTACCACGAGAGGCAGAGGTACTAACTCTTAAAGAATTACGGGAGGATAATTAGCATGGAGTATGAAGTCGGTGATTTACTATATTATAATGATTTTACAAGTTTGTTTGACAGCGGTCTGCATACCATTGTTGGGGTGGACTTACAAAATACAGGTTTACCCTACCATATCCAACCTCCATTAGGAGTTAATGAATGGTTTTCAAAGGAAAGTCTGGACAAAAACTTCACTAGGTTGCCAAAAGTATCTGGAAATCCAAAAGTAACTGGAGAGCCTATGCCAGCCAAGACATCCAGCATCCAGACCACACTAATGGAGCTTCTTTTAGATGAACTAGAACTCCACACACACAAAGACTTTGAAATTGCTTATGTAAAGGATGGCAAGAAGGTTTCGGTAAGTGTCGAGGATGTGAATGTAGGATGCGATCCCAACGATATATTAATTGATGGGAAATCAGTTGGAACAGGGTTGTTTAATGATGGGAAAGTGAAGAGTGGTATCAAAATACAGAACCCATTTAGGTAATTATTAAGAATTTATTAAGATTACTTAAACACCCCCTCCTAATGCTTGACAAGGTGCGCCCATATGTTGTATAATGGTTTTGACCCAATTAAGAGGCTTCTATAAGCGATCAAAGATCGCTAGGAGCTTCGCTCCTTACACTTTTCCATTTACTGATAAGTGCTTAATACCTATCCCATTACCTACACCTATACCAAGCGCTTGTAACAAGCCTTTACCAAAGCTTATACCAAGAACATATAAAGTCTAAAGGAAAGCTCTGTGCAATTTTTGCATGGAGTTTTTTATTTTGGTTGTTGACAGTTTCCCTGCAGTTATGGTAAGATATATACATAGTTACGAAAGGGGATTTGGAATGTACAAAATAGTTATCTATACTAAGAGTTCTGGAGAGAGTTTTGATATATACGGTTCCGCTGCCAGAGCATTCCTAGAGGATGTCAGGAATGAGAGGACGTTCTTGCACATTCAGCGAGATAGAACACAGACTACGGAACGCATTTATGACCCAGAGTCAAAAGAGGTTGTTGAGCGGGATTTAGATTTACTTGTTGAGGACATGATCCACAAAGATGATGTACTTAGCTTTTTTGTAAAACGTGATGAAGGAGAGTTTTTATATGAGTAATCGACAATTTGTATATGTCATTTATTGTGAACGGGTGGCAGACTTCCTAGGAAAAACCCGTGATGGGGAAGTCCTTATTGAAGATGTTACAGTTGGTGCAGGAGACCCTACAAGCCGTATTGCATTCCTTAAGAAGTTAGATGGAAACAACCTTCCCAATGAAGTAACTGATGAGGTAACGCTTATTGAAAGCTTCAAAAAGCCTTCATCAGCCATTACCCAAGCTGAATATGATTTCTGTATGGGATACGCCCACAAGATCAATAAAGAGTGTGAGGAGTTAAGCTACTTTGATGTGCGTTCCATAGAGGTCATGACATTGTCTGAGTGCAATGCTTTACTAGAGCTTCAACTAAACTATGCTAAGAACCGTGCTGAACGTGCTTACCGAGAAGCTTCTGACTACATTGCCACTAAGCATTCCGAAGCCGTGCGAGAGCTTACAGCAGGGAACGATTATGGAACCCACTCAGCGTAAGCCTCTTGACAAGGATCGGTTAGAAGCCGTGGTCAACGCCGCTGGGTGCACCATTGAGTTTGGTGTGGAAGGTGGCGGAGGCATAGTCAGTGACGGTGTGCTAACTCCTTGGGATGATATTCGCAAAGAACTTTCAGGAGGGTTTGTTGATGATGGGTTACAAGGACTATATCAAGGCAAAGAGGAAGTTTGAGGTTTGGTACGAAGGTTTGGAACCAAGCCGTGAGGACTACAAACGTGAGAAGCGTTACCAAAGGCGTGTGAACAAGTATCATGCACGCAAGTATATAGAAGACGAATTAGAGTACCTCGAAATTGAGAACTGGCGACTTCAAACATGGTTGGTTGCCGAGGTCTTAGACTGGGGTTACGAATGGTTAGAGGAGGACTTTCATGACAACTTTTAAAAAGGGCGATCTTGTTAGGTGTGTAAACACCAAGGATCACAGAGGAATTACAGAAGGTAAGAAATACATTGTAACAAGCATTGATGATGACTACTTGTTCGTTACTGATGATGATTTATGGAATGGGTACCCATATGAGACAGAGTGCTTTGAGTTAAGTAAAATTGAGGTAGGAGATTACTTCCGTGATAAGGATAGTGGAAACATACACCTTTGCAAACGCAATACTCCATCATCAGTTGGGGATATACTTTATATCACCCATAACTCTGCTTTTTGGGTATGGCAAGTAGAACCCTATGTATGGCATGGAGGATTCAAAGAAGGTGACCTAGTGGAAATAATACACAACGGGTCTATGGCTAGCAAGTCCTATGAAGAAATCTACCATTCAGGAGATTACGCCTATATTAAAAGCGTTGGTAATTTTGATGTTCAACTAGAATCGCTAGATGGATTTTATGGTGCATCTTATATAAAAGAACGATTCATTAAATTAGTTTACAGACGTAATAACACTGTCATCAAGAACGACTCTTTACGAGAGATAATTTACACATCTTCAGTAGACGATGAGGCACAGGAAATTTTAGACACCCTTGAAGATATCCCAACAGATGTTATCGAGAAATACCTAGAACTACGTAAGGAAGAAGAAGACATTCAGGACAAGCGTGCCAAAGCCAAACTTACTGTCACTTTTGCAGACAATGACTTAGAAGATATCCGTAAGGAAATGAAAGAGCTATTCAAATAATATTTACAGAGGCGTTCGAAAGAACGTCTTTTTTATTTAGGGTATTGACAGATTCCCAGAATAGGTGGTAAACTAGTATTATATAAAGCGGTGGTCAACGCCGCCCTTAAGGAGGACGTTACATGTTTTTAAAATATACTGGAGTAACAGTAGTATACACAAGCGGTGTGGAAGTCTATGAAACCCACGATGAGAGTATTGGGGAGGTTCAGGAAAGCCTTTTGAAAAGCCTAGCTGAACTTGGGGTTAAAACCCTTATTTCAGACTTATCTGGGGGAGATATTAATTTCCACTTTGTAAGCCCATCTAATATCGCCTACATTGAACTACGTGAGGTACGACTATGATAATATTCGCTGAAGAAGCAATGGGCACAGTATTATTACTGATGACAGCAAGCTTGATATGGGCTTCTATCGGAGGTGACAACACGTGACTTTTGAAATTATTGTTGATCTATTTCTGGGAGTGTTGTTAGTAGGTCTTGTCATTTTGCTACTGATTATTTCGAAGAGAGATTAATAAGGTGTGGTCAACGCCGCTAAGGAGGAAATATATGTATGTATTATTAAAAGATATTACAACTCATGATGGTAAGCTGTTTTCAAAAGGGACAAAGGTTTTTATAGGTTCTTCTCATGATGAAGAGACAGTGGATGTTTACACCGTAGAAGGAAATAAACTGATTGTAGTGGATACCAACAGCATCGCTCCTCTTGTTCATGAAAATATACCAAGTGAACGGTTGAGAGACCTTGTGAACGACAGTAGAATTGAGCTAAAAACAGCTTTCGTTAACTACTACCCATATGATGAAGTAGTATTTGTAGAAGACCTTGAACAACTTATTAAGGAGCTTAAGGAGGAAGGCAGATGAATCAAGAAGAATTTTTTGAGTTTACTATTGGACTAAATGATGGAGTTGTTCTAAAAAGACTTGTTGCTGGACGAGAAGGATTAGTAACTCTTTGTGAGCAACTAGAGGATGATGGGAATGTCATTTGGTGGGACTACGAAGAGGTTTAAGGACGGAGATTGTAAATAGATTCGCAGTAGGGGCTTGACAAAAGCCTCTTTTTTGATGTATAATAAGTAGTAGGAAAGATTAAGGAGGAATCAGATGAACAAACAAGAAGCAGTCAGACAGTTAAAAAACGTTATTGGATACTTACAAGAGTGGGATGATATTGAGAGCGTTTATAGGAAAGCTGCCTATGAGGATGCTTTGTGCGTTGTAGAACAGATTGATGATGCCCCATTTGAGAAGCCTGTTATCCCGCCGTATGTGGATGAGTTTATCAAGCGGATGGAAAAATCTATCAGTAGATACACCTTCAGCATAGAGCAGGCTATCAACAACAAGGATTGTGATGAAGACCTAGCTGAATGGATTGGATCAAACCGTAATGTCAAGACCTTTTTCAAAGCCTTGGATGTTGGTTATGAAGTGGATCGAGAGAAGCGTTTCGAAGTCATTATCGGAGGACAGTATCTCGTTAAAGTAAGCACTGACAAAAACGACTATGAAATGGTTCCTAGTGAAGAGCTACGCTACTGGTATAAGTATGATTACCAGTTAACTAAGAAGGAAATCGAAGACATTGACCCAAGGTTCTTGCCGTTCGCAGAGCCTGTGGAAGTAGCTATTAGATTCATGTAGGAGGCGTTTGCTGTGAGAGTATTTACGATAGTGGTGTGTGTAACTATTGGGACGTTTATCGGAAGATGGTTGAGATTGAGATCACTTAGGAAGCTTCATCAGAAGGATAATAAGAGCGGCGTTTAACACTACTTGTGGGTAACCTTTGTGTACCCTGTGTGTGAAGCCTAGTGTGGGATCGGGTGTGAAGCTTGTGTGAATACTGTTGCAGAGGCTTCGGAGCCCCTTTAGGAAATCCAGAAAAAATAAAATTGACGACCCCTTTTAGGAAAATCCGAAATTTCCAAGAGACTGAGTGTCCACGGGGCTGTGCCAAAAATTTTAAGTTGCCCCCTCCCTTCGGTGGTGCCTGCCGTTCTGTTATGCTATGGTCATTCACCTGTGTGTGTGGCTCGTGGTGTGTGGTGGTGTGTGGGGCGTGTGTGTGCTGTTGTTACTATGGTGTGAGGGTGATGCCTTGCTATGGTCGTGTGTGTGGTGGTGTGGTGCTACCCTATGCATGCCGTGGCAAGGCTATCCTTATATATAAAACTACTTCGCATAACATGTATTATGTAAACTAAGGGAAGGCTATCTTATACACCTGACTATAGAGGGCATGAATGAGGGGCGTTGTGTGTGGTGTGTTCATGCCTCGATTATCCCATTAATATGGTAGCGTAATAAGTGTGGTGCATGATCCTTTGCCACACCTCCCGACCTCTATTGTGTTTTACGTGTTTGAGTCATTAGCTAACTACCATTTCAAAAGGATCATAACAGTATCGTCAAAGGAAAGCCACACCTTTGCAAACTATTTCACCACCACAAAGAGAAGCCCCTAACAAAGGTATGCCCCACCAATCTAATGCCCTACAATAAAAGCCTTCTGCACAAAAGAGGCCCCTCTCGAAAATGATTGTCAAAAGAATATCCTAACGCCTAATAAATAGGGCTACCTTTAACTATTACAAAAGAGATACTTTACTATCTTTTTAATAGTATTATGATATACTTCTCTATCAATTCTAAGGGGCTTCTCGTACGTTCTGCGAGGCTTTTAATATAGTATTATATAGGTACATTGTGAAGGGGCTTCTTACTGGCAGCCAATCAGTGGGGCGTGGCAAAGGTTTATTCTATACTTATCCCATAAGCTTATCCCATAACTATATTATGAGGATTGTCAACGCCTCTTATTAAAGGAGTGGGCACGCCTCCCGTATCCTTGTTAGATCATTGCAGATATAAGCATTATAAGCGCCTGTTTATTCCGTCGCTTGACCGTTGGTCGCTTAAGGTTCTCTCGTGCTTCTTTAGTCAGTATTATTTGAGGGCATAAAAAAGAGGCGTATCAAACGCCCCTTGTTATCTCTTTTATAAGCTTGCCACCTTGTCCATTGTGATACCTAAGTCCCACTGAATAGCGTTGTCTTTTTCCGCCTCGATTGTTGCTTTGATATTCTCTTTTGTAAAATTCTCGTTATTGTTAAGTAGTGCTTTGATGTCATTACCTTCTCTAAATTGTGGCGCCGAATAGTCAACTCTCGTGAATACCTCATAACTATCACGCATAAAATACAGGTTATAGATATGTCCTTCTTTTATATTTAATTCCTTCGCTTTTTCCATAGGTATGAAGCTGTAAAAGTCAGACTGCCCGAGCGCTAGAACGTACTCTTTTTCATTCATCTTTATTTTAAAAGTTTTGGCGAACGCCGTTCCCGTGTATTCGTTAAAGCTATCCGCCTTTGTTTCTTGTGGTGTGGCAAAGGTTGCCAGAACCGTTCCCAGTGTAATAATGATTAGCGTTGTTAGTTTTTTCATTTTGAAAACCCCTTTTTTTATAAGTTAGTTTTTATAGCTCTTTGACTACTCCTTTATATTAGCATATTAAAAAGAGGCTTACAAGTATAACTTGCCAACCTCTCTAGTTTTTTTAGTTGGTTGCCTTGACGCTCGCTTGTCTTTCTCTTTCTGCCACTAGCCAATCGCTATCGACACAAACCCATTCTGGAAAAGAAAGCTCGTTACGAACCTTTTCGGGCTGTATTACATAAGTTGACCAAAGTTTTTCTAGTTTTGTTTGAATATTCGTTTTTTTCATTGCTATTCGCCCCCTGATTTTTCTACCTCTTTGATTTTTGTTTCTAGTGCTTTTTGAGACATTGCAAAAATTCCGGCAACGGCAATTACAGAAATGATCGCGAATAGAATGAACACACCTTTGACAAGTGTTAAAAATATGAATAAGTTTAACATGGTTAGATCCTCCCTTTCATTTTAAAATCCTCAACTCTTTCAAGGCGCTTTTGACTGCTGTTCTAATATGCGCGTCGTTATAGTCGTCGTTGTTCATAATATCCCTACGCAATTCAATAGGGATACAAGTATAATACACTTCGAAAATCAAGCGAGTCTCTACGTTTTTTATGTTACTGTTACCAGAAGCAAATATCTCTTCGAGTTGCTTCTTGAATGCCGTTATCTTTTCGACACCAAAAGCAGAAATTGATTCTTTAATTTTTTCATATTCTCTTTTTGTCATTTTCATTTTTATCAGATCCCTTTCTTTTCTTTATTTTATATGAATGCCGTTGTTTTTGTGTATCCGAGAGCCTTGTAATAATCGAAATCAGTCCGCCAATTTTCGGGCAGCGTTACTAAAGTGTTAACCTCTTCAATAATACGAGAACAATCTGCCAGAATGTTATAGGATTGCACAAGGTAGTAACCTTTACTCTCATAATTTCTGTACACGCTTTTTAGGCGTCGGAATGAATATGTTACAGGGTACACTTTATAAAGGGGGTTACCATAAATGTCATTGTTTACCCGTTCGAATGCCACGGCATTTTTTCCGTCAGTTACTTGAGTTCTTTCTTCGCCTTTATTAATGAATAACTCTTTTTTATTTTCCATTTTTTTCATTCTCCTTTTTTAGTAAGTTGTATATTCTTCTTTTGTGTCGTCTTCCTCTAAGTCGTTAGCTAGTTCGCTGACGAGTTTTTCTTCTTTTAGTTTTTCGGCTCTCATTCTAAGAATTGCCTCTTGTAACTCTCTTTCTTTTTCCTCCTTAAGGAATTTTTTGACGGCTATTTTATCCCTTGTCTTTTGTGATTGCCTTTCTATTTTATGCTTAAAATCATTCATCCAATCTAAAAAATTAGACAGTGCTCTAAAAGCGAGATAATAGACTGTAAACGAACCAATTAAGGCAAGCGCCCCAATTAATAAGCTAGTCATGACTGTTGATCCTCCTCCCAAGTGATTCCTGAATGGGGTTTTTTATTGACCTAACATAGCATTCCACGGAAAGAACGTCCGAGGCTAGTTGGTCGAAGTCTTTTACCATTTTTTCTAAGGGTTCCGCCAAATCTTTGACGGAAGCCCCCTTTTTAATTTGTGTAAGAATGTTTTTTGTTTCTTGTCGCATCAAGACTTGCGAGCGTTTCAAATCATTAATAGGATGAAAGCTTCTCTCGAGTTGTTTGTGAATGTATTCGAAATTAGTTGCCAAATTTTTCCACCTCTTTAATAGCTTCTGTAAAGTTTTCCAATCGGTCAAAGTCATCTATAAATATTTGTTGACCGTTAACGCTGGCATAAAACCCACCGTTTACTGGTTTATAGCCAAACGTTAGCACGATATCGAAATAATGTAAAAAAGTAAAAATGCTATCCGCGTCGCTTATGCTTTCACCATAAACAAATAAGATTTCCTTTGTTGCTGCGTCAATCTGGCATGTTTTTGTTCCGTAGTGGTAAAGCGTGAAAATAGTGCCTTCTTTTTCTACTCGGTAAACTTCTGTAGTTACCATCGAATACGTGTAATAACCATCATTCACTTTTTTGTTTAAAGTTGCCACGCCTTTTCTTTCTGCACGTTCGATCAATTTTTCTACTGTTTTAATAATTTTCATTTTTGAAAACCCCTTTTTATAAGTTAGTTTTTTGTAACCTTTTGACTACTTTTTCATGATAGCATTTCGGCGCTTGCTTTGCAAGTCCTTTTTTTAAAATCTTTTTACATGAACCAATCCAGTGCAATTCCTACAAAAGCCCCTAAGATGATAAGCCAACGTGTGAAAAAGTCACGTTCTTTTTGTTGTTTTTCAGTGCGATAATTAAACACGTATACACCTCCTTAAATTTATTTTTGAAACAGTCGGAATAAGTGAAACATTTTGAAGCTCGTCCGATTAGATGTTACTTTTTACTACTCATTAAGTGTATCAAACCTTTTTGAAGTTGTCAAACACTTTTTTAACTCTTTGTTATTTCTTTTCGCCGTTGCCTAACCACTCAACAAAGCCACAAACTAGCAAAGACATAACTAACATGGATATCCAAAAGCCAAACATATAAAGCCCCCCCCTTTTTGTTGTTATTTTGTTTTGTTGTTCTTTACACTCTCTAGTATACTCATATCGAAAATGATTGCAAGAGTTTTCCCTTATTTTCTTTAAAAAAGTTTTCTGGCGTTCTTTTTTGTGGCTTTTAATAGTAGTAACTTTTACAAATTAGCTCGATAAAATAGACATAAACCCACTATCAACAATGTTTTTATAGTCTTTTCAAGTGTGCAAAATGAGGAGCTTTCGGAAGTTTTGACATTTTTGGCATTGATTTCGTTATTTTATTGATCTCGAAAGGGTCATTTTTTGCCTTAAATTTTGATTGAAAAAGTGTTATTTTGAGTGCTTTTCAAGTAAGTGTTTTTCATGACGTTTTATGTGTTTTTTTTAAAAAATCTGGGGGTACACACGCACACGCCCATCGCTACGTTTTATGTGATGCTTTCTAAAAATATGGGGGAGTGTATGCAAAATTTTGGGGATGTTTTTGTTATGTTTTATGTGAAGATATTCAAAAATCTGGGGGCATGTTTCCATATGATCGTAATCAGCATTTCATGTGCTCATGAACATACTTTTCAGCACGCTTTGTCAGCCATCTTTTGTTGAACGGTTCATGAAGTTGTTACATGCAAACTAATGAAACGCTTTTTAATGAGTGT
>JACRYO010002862.1_pt1 | contig 72345 bp, 66 predicted proteins | sample 8023221 | NCBI WGS metagenome assembly JACRYO01 (sample SAMN15823180, study PRJNA655841) | gut metagenome | isolation source: fecal sample D85 from dog with diarrhoea from SPCA | host: Canis lupus familiaris | place: South Africa: Mmabatho, Mahikeng | collected 2019-09 | reverse complement strand
CAACGATACTTACGCGTTTTCTCCTCTTTCAAAATTATCAGATGAAACGGAGGCTAATTTACATGCTATCCAAATTTTAGTAGATTTTTATTTCTCAGAAATCCCCTTAAAACAAGAACGTTGGGAACGGCGGTTTCACTTTATTGAAGCGTTTGGTCTTGGTCAAATAACGCATCTTGTTGAAAAAATATTAGCATAAAAAAAGTGCCACCAATTAATTGATGACACTTTTTTGTGTTATTAGCTAAATTCGGTTAGCTTTTAATCAGCTCTCCAGAATTTGCGTCATAATATTTTTGGCTACCGTCAGCTTGTGTTACTGCGGCTCCCTTAACTTGATGACCATTGGCATCAAAATACAGTTGTTGTCCATTTATATTTTGTTCCCCAGTTACAGCAACACCATTAGCACCAAAATATGCCCATGATCCGTCTGATATTCGTTCAAAGCGGTTCGTAATCATTTCGCCAGAATCCGCATCGTAGTAGCGCATCTTACCATCAGTAGTCGTATATTCACGACCCTTAACTTGGTTACCATTGCTTTCAAAGAACAAATGTTGACCATTAATGACTTGTGCGCCGGTTACTATGTTACCTTTTTTATTAAAGTACGCCCATGATCCATCTGATAACTTTTCAAAACGATTAGTGATCATTTCACCAGAATTAGCATCATAATAATGCACTTTGCCCTTTTTATCAGTCGCTTCCTTACCTTTAATCTGTTGTCCGTCAGCGTCAAAGAACAATTTTTGCCCACTAATTGTCTGTGCACCAGTTACAGCGATACCGTCAGCACCAAAGTATGACCATGTACCATCTGTGTTTTCACCAAAGCGGTTCGTCACCATATCACCAGAATCAGTGTCAAAGTAGCGTAGCTTTCCGTCTGCATCTTTCACGGAAGTCCCTTTGACCTGAATACCATTCTTATCAAAGTATTGGATATGCTCCTGCCCATCAACAGTCACGGTTGTTAAGCCAGCATTAGCCATAACACCATTTTTGTCAAAGTAACGCCAAGTTTTATTAGCCAACATGTAGTATCCATCAACAGCTTGTTTGCCATATTGATTGAAATAATAAACATTGCCTTTACTATCTTCTAAGATAGCATCTTGTAATTCAATACCATTAGGCAAGAAGTAATAATTATTATCATTGACTGTCTGGAAACCATATGTCATATAACCATTCTTGTCAAAGTAATACCAATTAGATTTATCATCTTGGATGAATGTATCTTTTGCCTGGTATCCACTTGTAGAATAATATGTCATCCCACCATCAGTTGAAATAAATCCAGTGTTTGATTCTTCATTCGTCAACTGCTTTGGCAAAAATACACTGTTGTTGCTTGAAGTGCTTACCTTGAAGTACTCATTTGTAGCCCAGTCCTTAAGGACATAGTAAGCACCACGACCTTGAATGTTAGTACCGTTAAAGTACTTAGCGGACCATTCTTTTATCTTTTCACTAGCATCCATTGGTACGCCGGTTGAAATTTGATTTTTTTCGAATAGAGCAGGGTACAATTTCTTGATTTCATCAAGGAACTCTCCACCATATAGTGCCTGATATTCTCCGCCACCAATGGTTTGTGAAGCATACAATGTTTTATTAATTACAGAATCTTGATTATAGATTCCTGAGTTGTTGACACGCTGTACCGCAACCACTTCTTTACCTGTCAAATTATAAATCTGGTCTGGTACCCAATCTGCCATTGCCTTGATACCTGTCTCATGCAAAGCTTTAATAGCTGTACGGAGTTGATCTACAGTACCATACTTCGTTGGTGTATTGAATCCAAGATCATAACGATCAGTAAATGCATAACCATTTTGAATAATTGAATCTAAGAAACTATTATCTGTACTTGAGCGATATTGTGGTGGGAACTCGAAGTTCGTAATTCCCCAACTCTTGTATAAATCAGTATTGTTTGCAATTTGTACATTAGCATATTCAGCTTCTGTGGTTGGTGTAGATTGGAAGTTAGAGAAACTTTCATAAATAACTTGAGAATCAAGTGCGGCATTTGAATGCAATGTTTGTCCATCAGTAGTTGTTGCTGTACTACTTTCAGTTCGCGCATCTTGAGTATCTGAAGCACCAACGGGTACCCAGACCGCCAAGTATCCAGAAACTTGTGGATTTGCTGTGCCAACAATATCTGAACTATTGAAAATAAGTTGCCCATTACTATTTGTATATCTTATTAAGCTTTGTGAGACATCACTATCAGATACATAAGTATCTATGCCATCTTTAGTTGTTAACAAAGCAGGACGATAAGCCTGGTTTTTGTGCGCTATGCCCATATCTACAACTACTTGATCTGTACTGCTCAACTTCAAATCTGGGTTATTACTTTCAATTACCGCAATACCTTGCGTACGCGTTTCATTTGTCCCTGCATCGGTAGCAGTCATGGCACCATTACCATAACGAACTGATGTCAAAATGCCTCTATAACTGTCAGCAGCCATACTACTATCACCTTGCATATATTTCATAGACATTGTTTGCCCGCCAGAAACATACTTGATACGAGACTTCAGCAAAGTATCAATTGCATCGTAATAAAGTGACTTTGTTGCCATGTATTGACCATCATCTGTATACATATCACCATAGTACACACGTGGCACTGTATCTTTGTTCGTTAGTATTGTGGCGTAAGTACTTGGAATGTTATATTGTGTGAATTCTTTATCTGTTTTCAATTGATCAGCATTATAAATTTTAAATGCTTCTGTTAATTGGTCCATCGTTGGTGATAAGCCATCAGAATCCGGATCAATTCTTTGTTTAATAATTTCAGCAATAACTGTTTGTACTTCACTATCATGTGCACGAACAAAAGAATAATTTGGTTGTGCGGTATTATCTGTCGAATCATTTGTACGATCAACTAAACTATTTGTCAAAAATGGTTCTAATCCACTTCTTTTATTACCATATTGATCGACTGCTGGCATAGTGAGTGAGTATTTTAATGACAAACGCAATTTATTATCCATTGACAATTGATTGTCGCCATTGTCTTTCACATATTCAGCATCATTGTCACTCCAGTCTTCAAGAATGGAAACATGTTGATTCGAAATTGCATCACTCTTATCGACGCCATATGCTGCCTTGAAATAATCAGCTGCAATTTGCAATAAGTCGGCATCAACATTATCAACAGCATCTACTCGAATACTATCAAAGTTAGCATCTGCATCGTTATTAGTAATTGATCCAAAGTTTAACAAGTAATACATCCAATTTAGTTGTTCTGCTTGAACAACTGGGTTTGAATTATCCACATCATTGGCCAAGAGGAAGTCATAACCACCTTGAGTTGGATCTGTCGTATACAAAGGCGTGCCTGTTTGATTTGTTGGTGTGCGATTAAGTAATCGATAATCAGAATTGGCATCTGGTGTTTTATCACTATTGACATACAACAATGCACCACCTTGCAAATGATCAGTTCCTTTTGATTCACTAGCAATATTCCAATTTGATTGGCTATCAACAAATTTTGAAATGTCATCCTTTAGCCATTGTGTTTGGCCTTCTTGACTAATTTTTTCTTCAATTTTCACTTGAATGTTCTGTGCTGCTTTGTTCAAAGCATCTTGACTGTCATCTGAAGTATAAACAGTTTCCGTTTCAGTGGCATCTAAATACTTCATCGCATTCAAATAGTTTACTTGTGTTGCCTTATCTGGCCACCAAGTCATTAACAATGGTCGTAAATCGTCATCCTTTGATGATTCCCAGTTTTGACCGTTGACTAATATGTCCTTAGGCCTGTACCAACTGTCGGCTGTTAGGTACCCGTCAACGTTTGTATAACTATCAGAAGATGTACCAACTGAGGCATTATGCTCCGTATAAGTATTATTTTCACTAGTCAATCCTTCTAAAAATTGATAGTCATTTGTATCAGCTAATGCGCCAGTCTCTTTATCAAAATAAAGTACCTTACCATCAATTACGGTAGCAAAATTCTTTTTTACTTGATCATCATCGTCGTAATAATATGTTTTGCCATCAATCGTTTTCAGATTCTTTGAACTAGCTTCTAATGCTGCAGTAGTATCGGCCGTCTTCGAATTGTTATCAATCGTTTGACTTTTTTGTGCCGATGAACTTACATCTTTATCGCTCGCTGTAGTTGCTGTTTTATCATCCGTTGATGTAGCCGCTGTTGTTGTAGCCTTATCATCTGTTGATGTAGCTGCTGTTGTTGCAGCTTTATCATCTGTTTATGTGTCTGCTGTTGTTGCAGCTTTATCATCTGTTGATGTATCTGCTGTTGTTGCAGCTTTATCATCTGTTGATGTATCTGCTGTTGTTGCAGCTTTATCATCTGTCGATGTAGCTGCTGTTGTTGCAGCTTTATCATCTGTTGATGTATCTGCTGTTGTTGCAGCCTTATCATCTGTTGTGATTGATTTGTCAGACGTAGTCGCATCCAAATTCGATTGATCGACTGCCGTGGCCACTACTACCCCATTGTTTTGTGAAACATCAGCTTGTGCTTGTTGAATAAAACTGGTAACACCAATTATTGAAACACTCCCTGCAATGACTAACATTTTCCCAGATTTATACATCTTTTTCCGGAAAACGCTTGTTGCATTTCTATTTCTCATTTACTTCTTCCCTTCATTCTTTCCCTTTTTGGCACAAATAACTACTATATTCTCTAATCAAAACGGTTATTTGTGCTTGTGAGATCCTAAACATTTATGACTAAGAATGTTTTGTCAACAAATGTTTTTTACAAACGTTAATCATTAAAACTAACTATTTTAATATATAATGAAACAAATATTTAAAATAAATTATGCAGAATTGAATAATTAGAAAATATTAAGGTTATTTTAATATATAATAAGTCACTGCTTTTAAATAAAATATAAAAAATTAAATAATTATAGGTTACTGAGGATATGAATAATAAAAAAGGATCTGTTATCAAAGAAATTAGGAAAATACGAGGAATATCTCAACAACGGTTGGGTGTTTTAATTGGATCACAATCAATGGTGTCTAGAATAGAGAACAATAAGACAGAACCAACTGATCACACCATACTTTTACTGTGTGACGCCCTAAACATTTCATTCGAAGAATATTTTTCGGCCGTTTTTGGAAAAAAAAAACAACTTAAAAACCCTGACAACTGTTTTAAGTCAATATTATCAAGACAATGATCGTCAAAAATTGGATCAATTAACGCAATTATTACAAAGTGATACAATCAAGAATCCTAGCGACCCATTCATGCGTCATTATTATTTAATGTCGCTGTCTACTTTGTATCACTTAGATTTCCTAGTCGCATCAATCGACGATCAGAATGAATTGATTGATTACTTTTTTAATATTAGTTATTGGCAGTTCTATGACTTATGTTTACTGGCGAATGTAGTTAACATGATACATGTTGAAAGAATTACACCTTACATATCTGACATACTTAAACAGTACGCTACGAATAATATTCCAACGGCATCCGTTGAAACTGTGAGCAAAATATTGATTAACGCTTTGGAAACAAGTATTATACAAAAAAAAGATGACTTTACTAGATACCTATTAGATAAAATTAAAAAATATAAATTTAACACCGATGACTTTAAGTTTCAAACGTGGCTACTATTTTGGACTGGGGTGTTTGAGAATAATAATAACAAAATTAGGCACGCCTATAGTATTGCTACGTACCTACATCAAAATATTACTTTAAAAAATTTTGATAAGTTTTTAACAATTACTCAAACACCAAGTCCTTTTTTTGAAGACACTAAAAAAGACACACCTAAAAGCTAAACTCTTAGATGTATCCTTTATTAACTAATTATTATAACTCTTGTTGGAAATCCATTGGTGTATAAAGTTTCAATAGTTTACTAAACACAAATTGTGCAATGAATCCTGCAATGATGGGAATAACCAACCATGCCAGAACTGCAATCGCTGGATTAATGAAGTGATTCATAACTGTTGAAGGTACAGTAGGATCTTTGACCATTGATTGAATTGGTGATACCAATCCAATATAACCAAATCCAGCTGTTGTTGGTGTTCCTTGGATATTAAACAACGCAACTGGAATACCAGAAATCGCGGCTGCTAACAAGAATGATAGCATTGTCACCGGCTTTGCAAAGACTGATGGCATCATACCTTTCATGGCACCTAATGCAATAGCAACTGTTACACCTGGCTTATTGACTTTCCATGAATTAATCAAAAGCACAATGGTTGTAGCAACAACACCCATGGCAGCCGCACCAGATCCAATTCCTGATAGACTAATTGCCAAAGCAATTCCAACAGTTGAAACTGGTGTAATAATGATAATGGCAAAAGCCATTGCAATTAACATTGCCATAGGTATAGGTGCTAATTTAGTAAATGTTTCAACTAATTGACCAATCCAAGTAGTAACATCCCCGACATAAGGCGCAATCATTTTACCGACCAAACCAACGCCACCACCAACAAGGATAGGACTTAAAATAATAGCAACTGATCCAAATCCTTTTAGGTAGCGGGCAACAAGCCAAGTAACGAAAACCGCAATAGCGGAAACGATCATTGCATTGATCACATCACCAGCACCAGATGCTATATAAACGTTAGCAGGTGCTACAGAGTTGAGGCCAGTCACTGGATTAAGCCACCCCTTGGGTGCGACGGCCCACTTGATTGATCCAGAAGCTACGGCTGTCGCTATCGCAACAACACCAACATCTAAGCTCTTCATTTTGAACTGTAAAGCAACCGCCATACCAATCAAAAATGGAATCAATGATGTGAATAACGTTAAAATAGCACTCAAATTAGCGCCAAATGCCGTAGTACCCAGACCTGAATACTGAATGATGTACTTCATAACAGCTGATGGCAAAACACCAATTAAAATACCTTGCGCTGAACCTGACAAAACCTTAAAAAAGAAATCTTTCAAACGTAAATCAGTTTGACCACTAAACTCAACGGGGGCATTTTCTTTCGCTTTACGTGCATATTCTTCATTACGCAAATCCTGCGATTCTTTGGCAGACCACTTCTCGCCTTCTGCTTTGATAGACATACTATCATTTCCTCTTTTCAATTCATATTTGTGACACATCCCTCACTGCGCCACACTCTCTCCCAAAACTACGATACTATAATCAAAATTGTTTGATTATTCTTTCACAAACCCCTCGGATAAAAAATTCCCAAACACTGAATCTGGGAATTCCATCATATTAATATTCAACAGCAATAGCTGGCTTCTCACCCTTGGCGAAAGCAACTGCTGCATCAAATGATTGGTGAACCATTTCTAGAACAGCTTTAGTTGTATAGAAAGCCGTGTGTGGCGTAACCAATACATTTTCACGTGCAATCAAGTCAGCAATCTTAGCATCTGGGAATTCTTTACCAGACCAATCTTCATTGAACAAGCCAACTTCATTTTCATAAACGTCCATACCGAAGTCTGAAATCTTACCAGAATTCAAACCATCAATAATAGCGTCAATGTCCATCAAATTACCACGCGCAGCGTTCATGATAACCACACCATCCTTCATCTTAGCAATAGCATCTGCATTGATTAGATGATGGTTTTCAGGTACACCAGGAACATACAATGAAATTGCATCAGCTTGTGCATATAATTCGTCTAATGTGTCAACGTACAAACCTTCTGCTTGTAATTCAGCATTTGGGTACTTGTCATAAGCAATAACCTTGGCCCCAAAGCCTTTCAAAATGTTAATAGCAACACGGCCAATATGACCTGTACCAATAACACCAACTGTTTGCATACGCATTTCACGTCCAATTGTTGGTGCCCAACGCAAGTCGTGCTTAGCAATTTTGGCATCCAATGCTTTCGTGCGACGTAGCAAACGAGATAATTGAATCATTGAGTGTTCTGCAATAGCATTTGGTGAATAAACAGGAACATTTGAAATGTTAAAGTTAAATTCACGTGCTGCATCAAAATCAATGTTATCTGTACCAACGTTACGCAATGACAAGTTAGTAACACCAACGTTAGCTAAAGCTGTCAATGTTTCACGTGTATAGTCCAATTGTTGATAAACAACAGCTGAATCTGATCCCTCAGCCAACTTAGCTGTTTCAGGTGTCAATAATTCTTGTGTGTAGTCCACTTCAATCTCTGGGTTAGCCGCTTTCCATTCTTCAAGTGATGGCTTTTCATCATCACGAATGCCGTAAGCAAAAATCTTCATAAGATCCTCCAAAATTTTATTTCATCTATAATTGTACCCTATTTCACGAGCTAACGCACGCGATTAAGCCCATATAATGCATAGATTTCAGAAAAAATTTCACCCCTTACAAATGACAGTCGTTAAGCAAATGTAACCCATTCCATTTTCTTTACTTTAATCACTAATTAAAGCACTTTCTACTAACTATAACAATATGCCTACTAATAAAGTAACCAGCATCCCCATAAAAACGACAACTAAATTTTTAATAGCTAAAATGAATGTCTCTTTTTTGACAGGATGATTCACGAATGCACGTGCATTTTTGATAATAATCGGTAGTAAAATTAATAAAGTATAAGAAGTTGTTGGCAACCAGCCAACTAGTGTCACGAGTATAATTTCAACAAAAGCTAAAATTGCCCAAAAGACATATATTTTTTTCGCATTTTTAATGCCTATGTAGTGAACTAACGTATGTCGATCATTTGCTTGATCCTCATCATAATCAGCAATGTTATTAGCAAACATAATCTCTGCAATAAAAATAGTCAATGGTAAACTGACAATAAACCATTGAAACAGTACATTCCCTGTCGGCACCATGCGTGTGTTTACATATACTTGAGCCACGAAAATAAAATAGCCCATTGTTATTCCAGATACAATTTCACCAAATGGTGTATTTGTGATCGGTTTTGGTCCGGCAGAATAAAAATAACCAATTAAAAAACTAACAATTCCAATAATCCAAGTTATATAATCCGTTCGTAAAGCGACAATAACTCCTGCAAGCACTGCTATCAATGCCAGGCCTTCTGCAACATGCAATACTTGTTTATCAGTAATTGCTTCAACATCATCAGACTCCCTCAAAAAAGAGTTCTCTTTTTGGCGTTTATTATCCTCATAACGATTGAAAGTATTAACGGCTAAATGTACTGCAACCGTCGCAATAATTAACAATAGTGTATTCACCCAATTAACACGAGCATACTGCCACTGGCTATATGCTAAACCAACCAATAGTGGTGCAATACTCGGTACAACAACCCGAATCTCCACCAAGTCTAAAAACTGCTTATATGTCATCATTTTATAAATCCTCTGACATTTATTGTATCAGAAAACAAAAAACGACACCGCATCGTGTCGTTACAATAAATGTTAACTTTTGAATTAGTGTGTACTATCACTTACTTTCATACGGTGTTAAGCGAACTTTTCCGTCGATGTACTCGCCAACGAATATGTCATTAATACTGTCATAACCTTGATTTTGTACAATATCAGTTAACCATGACTCATCACGATCAATGATGTCCAATACATCCATGTTGATTTGCCCATCAAATATAATAGGATATTTCATATTCTCCTCACCGGCTAAGATTACTGTCAGCTGTCCATTTATTTCAAGCACAGCTCTTTTAACTTGAGACAAATCATAGACACTTTGTGATCGCAATTTAAACATTAAATCATTCGCTGATAAGCCAGAAGACAGGACGTTTTTGATGTTCACTTTTCCTCGTTCAATGACAACCTTAGGCTGACCATCAATTAATAGTTTAACGTAACGATTATGTTCTTTTAAAAACTTGAATGTCATTACTAACATTGTCCAAATAATCAATACAATCGTAAATTGAAAAACTGTGATGGTGTCTGAGTAAATAACTGCGCCAATAATACCACCCAAAACATAATTTTGAACCTGATCTAACGCGTTTGTCGGTGCTAAGTTGCCCTTTCCCATAACATTAATCTGAATTATTAAAGCTACCAACCCAATTGCTAGCTTAGTTAATATGGGTAGATAAATACTCATTTGACCACCTTCACTTTCGAGTTAATTAGGTATGCACGTGTCAGGCTATAAGACTGTTGATCAGCACTAATTGTGAGCCGATAGAACTTTTTGTCCATTTTTACTAACATACCATCACTCACTGTTGTCGAATTAAAATATAATTTATCTTTAGAAACACCTTGCGTTTTGGCAAACTTAGTTACAAAAGCAGCCATTTGTGTCTTCTGATCGTCCTGCGATTTAGCTTGCTGATAATCTGTATATCGTGCACCAGCTAGGAATAAAAAAAGCAACAACGCTATAATGCTTAATTCGCGATAGCGAGTTTGCAAACGATTTCTAACTGAAGCCACCGCACCGACTGCCATCAAAACAAAAACAACAACCATTAAATATTTACCAATAGTGTCGTTTATATTTGTTTGTTTTATTAAATAGTCAACGGAATAAAAATTCATCTCAAAATACCTCGTTAATTATCATACCATATCTCTAAAAAGCCATTGAATCGAATTCACAATGCTTGAAGCAACTATCAAAAAGCGATATATTATTTATATTATACTCATATAAATAAAAGGAGCTGCTATCTTGTCAACAGAAATTACAAATCAACAAATTAAAGATTTTCGTACAGCAACAGACGATAAACACAACAACATTATTCGTCGAGCTGTTACCAAAAATGGTATTCACAGCGCGAGTTTTGACCAAGAGATTGCAAATATTAACACACCAATATTCTCAATTGATCTAGACACTGGAAAAGTTGCTAACCAAAAGCAATCGGGGCGTTGCTGGATGTTTGCCGCCTTAAACACGATGCGCCATGATATTAAAGATAGGTTTCACATTAGTGATGAATTTCAACTTTCCCAAAGCTACACGTTGTTCTGGGACAAGTTTGAAAAAGCCAATTATTTTTATGAAAATGTTCTCAAAACGGCAACTGAGCCTCTTGACTCACGTCGCGTTGCCTTCTTATTGACTACGCCTCAACAAGACGGTGGACAGTGGGACATGATTGTCTCTATCATTGAAAAATACGGTCTGGTGCCACAAAGCATTTATCCTGAATCAAAAGCTTCTTCTGCCACTACAGAACTCAACAACACGCTCAATACGCTTCTAAGACACGATGCAACTGTCCTGCGTGGGCTAGTGGCCCAGCAAGCCTCAAAAGACAAGATCTCTAATGCACGCAATGAAATGTTAGCTAACGTCTACCGCTTGTTGTCACTAACTTTGGGTGAGCCACCTGTTCAATTCGACTTTGAATACCGAGATGAGCTGCACAACTTCCACGTTGAACGTCAATTAACACCACAGGATTATTACCAAAAATTTGTTAGTTGGGACTTAGATGAGTATATTTCTGTCATTAACGCACCAACTGCTGACAAACCATTTGATGCCACTTATAATGTTAACATGTTGGGTAATGTTGTTGGTGGGCGTGACGTCAAACACCTTAATGTGGATATCAACAAAATGAAAGCATTCGCCATTTCACAACTCAAAGATGGTCAAAGTGTCTGGTTTGGTGTAGATATGGGTCCTCAAGTTGATCGAGAGAGTGGTCTCATGGCCAGCGGTATTTTTGCTTCCGATGATTTATTTAACGTTGACTCAACGATGACCAAAGCACAGCGTCTTGACTACGGCGAAAGTCTAATGACACACGCAATGGTCTTGACAGGTGTAGATTTAGATGAAAATGACCAACCAACAAAGTGGAAAGTCGAGAATTCTTGGGGCGAGAAAGTTGGTAAGAAAGGCTACTTCACAATGTCAGACGATTGGATGAGCGAATATGCTTATCAAATTGTTGTCAAGAAGGAATATCTAAGCTCAGAACTAGTCAATATTTATGATAATTCAAAGCCAACATTGTTGTCTCCATGGGATCCAATGGGTGCATTAGCTTAGAAAAAGATGAGGCGTCAATTTAAATATGACTCTAAAAGAACAGCTTCTTCAGATTAAACAAAATAGCCCTTCGATTATTTCTAACAAACTACTTTTTGAAATGGTTGAAAACATTGGCTCGTTAGATTCTGAATTACGAGACACACTCATCTACAGTCTCTTTTCTGACTGGACTACAACTGGGAAGTTATCAGTAAATCAAGAACAAAAGGTGTCGAGTTTCTTGCTTGATAACAGTTATCTATTACAAAATATCGATAATAAAAACGATAAACTAAGTATCTTTACTCGTAGCTTTGCAGCACTTTTTCTAGCCTCACTATCATACCGTCATAATAATCATTCATTTTTATCTCAAAGTCAACAACGTCAGATTATTGAACAAAGTATTGATTATATTCAGAACGAACATGATTTTCGTGGTCTAACAAATGATGGTTGGGCTCATGGCATTGCCCATATTGCAGATTTGCTCGATGAAGTTGTTGATTTCACTACTTTTACACACAATGACAGCATCCTTGTCATTAACGCCATCAAAAATATTTTACACAATTCATTTCTATTCACAGCTGATGAACCTGGTCGAATGGTCGTTCCAGTTCTGCATTTGATTAATAAAAATATAATATCCGATGATGAGCTTAATAATTGGATTACTTTGCTTAATGACCTCAAAGTTGATAACTTCAATGCTTATAGTAATGTTTCACTTTTCATGATCAAGTTACAAGCACATTTATTAATAGCGTACCCAGATTCGAATAAATTAGTTTCGTTAGTCAATTGCACAATTAAACAAAATTACCAGCGTTTCAAATATATATAACCAAATTCTTTAAAAAATAAGGAATACAAAAAGACCAATCTATTACAAGATCGGTCTTTTAATTTTACTAATAATATTACATCATACCTGGCATACCACCTTGTGGCATAGCGGCTGGTGCATCATCTTTTGGCTCTTCAGCAACGACAGCTTCTGTTGTCAACAACAATGCTGAAACAGAGGCGGCATTTTGCAATGCTGAACGTGTTACCTTAGTAGGGTCCACAATACCAGCGGCAATCATGTCTACCCACTCATCAGTAGCAGCGTTGTAACCAAATCCTTCTTTTTGTTCCTTCAACTTGTTAACAATCACTGATCCTTCTAAGCCAGCATTTTCAGCGATTTGACGAACAGGTGATTCCAATGCTTTAATAACAGTATTGATACCAGTTTGAACGTCGCCTTCTTCTGACAAAGCTGAAACAGCAGCAATAACATTCACCAAGGCTGTACCACCACCGGCAACGAAACCTTCTTCGACAGCAGCACGCGTTGCATTCAAAGCATCTTCAATGCGGTACTTACGTTCTTTCAATTCAGTTTCTGTGGCTGCACCAACGTTAATAACAGCGACACCACCAGCCAACTTTGCAAGACGTTCTTGCAACTTTTCACGATCAAAATCAGAAGTTGTTTCAGCAATTTGTTGCTTGATTGTGTCAACACGAGATGCGACAGCACCCTTATCACCTGAACCTTCAACAATTGTTGTGTTATCCTTTGTGATGTTAATCTTTGAAGCTTGACCAAGTTGATCAATTGTAACATCCTTCAAATTCAAACCAAGATCTTCAGTAATTACTGTACCGCCAGTTAAGATAGCGATATCTTCCAATTGTGCCTTACGACGATCACCAAATCCTGGTGCCTTAACCGCAACAACATTGAATGTACCACGCATCTTGTTCAAAACTAATGTTGGCAAGGCTTCACCGGTAATATCATCAGCAATGATCAACAAAGCACGTCCTTGTTCAACAACACTTTGCAATACTGGCAAAATATCTTGAATGTTACCAATCTTCTTATCAGTAATCAAGATGTATGGATTATCTAGGTTAGCTTCCATTTTGTCATTGTCAGTCACCATGTATTGTGACATGTAACCACGATCGAATTGCATACCCTCAACAACATCAAGTGTTGTTTCGATACCCTTTGATTCTTCAATGGTGATCACACCGTCATTACCAACTTTATCCATTGCTTCAGCAATCAATTCACCAACTTCTTCATTGGCGGCTGAAATTGATGCAATTTGAGCAATTTCATCTTTAGTATTAACTGTGTGTGACATTTCATGCAGCTTTGCAACGGCTGCTGCAGTTGCTTTTTCAATGCCTGTTCGAATCCCAACTGGGTTGGCACCAGCAGTCACGTTCTTCAAACCTTCACCGACAATTGCTTGAGTCAAAACAGTAGCGGTTGTTGTACCATCACCTGCGATATCATTTGTCTTTGAAGCAACTTCAGCGACAAGCTTAGCGCCCATATTTTCAAAATGGTCTTCTAGTTCAATTGCTTTAGCAATTGTTACACCATCATTGGTAATGGTTGGTGCACCATATGATTGTTCCAAAACAACATTACGACCCTTTGGTCCAATAGTCGTTTTAACTGTATCAGCTAACTTGTCAACACCGGCCTTCATCTTTGCACGTGCATCTTCTGAAAACTTTAATTCTTTAGCCATGATTTAAATATCTCCTTTGATTTGATAATTATTCGACAACTGCAACTATGTCTTTTTCGTGCAATGCTAAGTAATCTTGCCCTTCAAATGACACTTCTTGTCCTGCATACTTATCAAACAAGACTTCATCACCGACTTTAACTGTCAAATCACGGACTGTGCCATCATTTAAGACATAACCCGTACCCGCAGCTACAACTTTACCAGTAACAGGCTTGTCCTTGGCATTACTTGCCAAAACAATCCCACCGACAGTTTCTTCTGCAGCTTCCGTTACTTCAATAATCACACGATCACCCAATGGCTTCAACATGGATTCATACCTCCGAGATTTTCTTTTTTAGCACTCTTTAAACATGAGTGCTAATTACAATTTTAAGTATAACACTATCATCAAAAATGTCAACAAAAAAGACGTGATCTAGTTGTCACGTCATCAAAGAAAAGTCCCTCCATGCGCCTCAGAAATATCATAAGCGATCGTAAAAGCCTCCGGATCAACTTGATGAATGCCACGCAAAAAATGATTATACTCATGATTATCAAGGACCACCATCAACATTTCACGTCCATCACCCATATAACCGCCACGAACATCCATAATTGTGAAGCCCTTGTCACCATCGAGCAAATATTTTTTCAAATCATCAATGCGATCATTTGTTGTAATGTAGACCATTTTACGACGATCCAAACCAGTTTCGATATAGTTCATCACAACCGCAGTAATAACTAATGAAAAAAGCGCCAAAATCAGTGCTTCTAACCCTTGCGTTACCAAGTTCCCTAACGAAACAACTGTATCAATTGCCAGCAGAGATAAAGCTGGTGAAATGCGAAAATACTTCTTAAAAATCATCGGAGGCACTGCAGTTCCACCACTAGAAGCATCAATTCGATAAAGCAATGCTACACCAACAGCAAAAATACTACCACCAACAAGCACCGCAAAGGTTCGATCTTGTAAAACTTGAAAACTTGGTGTAACTTTCAATAACACCGGCAAAACAATACTGCCAAAAGCAATTCGCGCTGTGGTACCACGATCCAAAAAAACAGCTGCCAAAACAATCATAATCAAATTGACGATCAACACAGTAGCTGCTCGATCAAAACCCACCAATTCGTTAATTAAAATAGCCAATCCAGTTGCGCCACCAGCAGCAACTTTTGCCGGTGCATAAAAAAAGTTAATGCTGATTGCTACGATTTCGAGTGCCATTACAATAACAATATAACGTAGTGCTTGATAGTTTTTAAGTATTTTCATTTAATATCCTCATTGTTTGTGGCATTCATTTATTTGCGTTTGAATCGTGACCGAATAGTATCCCATAAGGATGCAGTTCGTAATATTTTGTCGTTTCCTAGATGCTCACGCATCACTTTAAGTAAACTGCCCGACGACTTAGCAGAAAAATCTAAATCAATTTTATCTGTTTTAATTTTAAATCGGCGACTAACTCGATTCCCTGTGACGTGTACGTAGACAGCGCTTATGTTTTTCCAAGGAATTTGAATATAATCTTCAACATTATTATCATTAAAGAACTCGAACGCCTGATCTCCTACTAAAATCTTACCATACTTCGCCCCAATACCTAGATAAGAAATGCCTTGCGTTGTATATTCTGCTTTTGCGTTTAAAGACTGTACCATGAATATGTTCCCCTATTATTTTCTATGTACCATTAAAAGTGCTTGCCAGATTGACAAGCACTTTTAACATGAATGCTATTACATTATGTTTAAGGCATGCATTACGATACCAAAGATAAAGATACCAATAATCATAACGATTGGTGATACTTTTTTCTTCAACAACCACATTGCCAAGAATGTCAGTAAGAGTCCCATCAACCCAGGAATCAAACTGTCTAAGTTACTCTGTAACGTATTAGGGGCTAACTTTGTCAATGATAATCCGGAAGCTTGCTCACCTAAGATCTTCTGCAACTGTGCGCCGGTAACATTCCCATTCGGGAAATTAATGTAGGCACCCTTTGCCAACTTCTTTGCTGGCAGTTCAAGAATAAATTTGATCGATACCCAGCGCTCAACCAAGACAGCCAAGATGAACATACCAAGTATTGAAGCACCCTTTGTAATGTCCTTCAATAACCCACCAGACAAATCTTGCGTAATGGCACTTCCAGCTTTATAACCAAATTCTTGTGTATACCACAAGAATGCCATACGAATAATGTTCCAAAGAACAAAGAATAAAATTGGTCCCAGAATATTACCACTAATTGCCAATGATGCACCCAGTGCACCCAGAATTGGTCGAATTGTGAACCAAAAGACCGGATCACCAATACCTGCCAAAGGACCCATCATACCAATCTTAACACCCTGAATAGCAGTATCATCAATTGGCGCACCATTGGCACGTTCTTCTTCCAAAGCTAATGTCACACCAAGAATAGGTGAAGCAACATAAGGATGCGTATTGAAGAATTCCAAATGGCGCTGCAAGGCTAGCGCACGATCTTCTTTTGACTTATACAATTTTTTGATCGCAGGAATCATGGAATAAGCCCATCCAACGTTTTGCATACGTTCGTAGTTCCAAGAACCTTGGAGGAATTGTGAACGCCATGCAACTGACATACGATCTCTTTTAGTTAATTCAATTTTTCTTTCAGCCATCATCTTGCCCCTTTCTAGTACTTGTTCAAAATGTCGCCGACTGGATCACTACCACCGCCGCTATTTGAACCGTTACTGTTACCACCCATTTTTGACAAGTTGATGTAGATCAAAGCAAGTGCAACACCAATTGCTCCTAACGCGATCAACGTTAGTTCACTAACAGCTGCTAACGCAAAACCAATAGCGAAGAATGGCCATACTTCACGAGTTGCCATCATGTTAATAACTAATGCATAACCAACGGCGACAACCATACCACCACCTATAGCCATGCCACCAGTTAACCATTCTGGCATAGATGTCAAAGCTGCTCTCACTGCCGCAGCAGGTACAGCAATTAAAATAGCAGCAGGTACAGCTATACGTAGACCTTGTAGTACAAGTGCAAATAGATGCAAGCGTTCAATAGTACCAATTTTTCCTTCTTTAGCAGCAGCATCAGCTCCGTGAGTCAATCCAACCGCAACAGTACGAACAAGCATTGTCAGGAACAAACCAGCAACAGCCAAAGGAATAGCTGAAGCTACGGCTACTGAGATTCCTGTACTAGAGAAATCGCCACCTTTAACCATAATGATTGAGGAAGCTACTGAGGCCAAGGCCACATCAGGGGCAACAGCCGCACCAATATTAGCCCAACCTAAGGCGATCATTTGCAATGTACCACCTAAAATTATACCCGCTGTCAGATGACCAGTTACTAAACCAATTAGCGTGGCTGAAACTAGCGGTTGATGAATTTGAAATTCATCCAGAATACCTTCCATACCTGCAAAGAAGGCAATGATTACGACTAAAACTATCGCAATAACAGACATATTAGACACCTTTCTTAATTAAACATTTTACATGTCAAATTATTTAACATTTGCTTTCTTGATTAAATCAAACAAGTTAGCCTTACTATCATTAGGCACTTTTCGAACATCAAATTCAACGCCTAAGTCGCGTAACTTTTCAAAAGCGGCAACATCATTTTTATCCATAGACAAAACTTTGTTGACCATTGTTTTTCCTTCTGAATGTGCCATTGAACCAACATTCAATGACTTAATCGGTACGCCACCTTCTACAGCAGTTAACACATCTTCAACCGTTTCAAACAGCAGGAATGCGTCAACACCACCAAAGCGATCGTCCTTAGCCACCTCAATCATTTTACTGATTGGTACAATATTTGCGCGCACATTGTTAGGCGCAGCTTGTTGGATCAAGCTCTTACGCAGCTCATCCTTGGCCACCGCATCTGAAACAACAATAATACGATTTGCTTTTGAATCAGGTGTCCAAGCCGTGGCCACTTGCCCATGAAGTAAACGTGTGTCCAAACGGGCTAACTTAATATTGATGTGTCCTTCCTTTAAGCCAACAATTTTTTCGGAGGTTTTAGCTTCCGTTTCTTCTTTGGCTTCTGGAACTGACTTCACACCATCCTTAGCAACAGGAACCAAATACGTAGCCAATCCAGCGGCTGTATCTTGGCTCAAACGGCCAGCATAGGCTTCAATTAACATTGGTAAATTCAACCCTGCAATGATAGCCATTTTTTCTGGATTTTGCTTCTGAATTAAACTAGCGCGGTTAAATGGTGATCCTCCCCACAAATCAACTAAAAATAGGATTTGATCATCATTATTAAACTTCGCCAATGCCTCCTGGTAATGCTTATCTAAATCGTCTGGCCCTTCGTTAGGCAAAAATGTAACAACTTCAACATTTTCTTGTTCACCGAAAATCATTGAACCTGACATCAGTATGCCTTTAGCAAAGTCTCCATGACTGGCAATAATTAGATTAACCATCCGGTTATCTCCTTCTCATTAAAATACTTACTATATGATTATAACGGAACAAAACAGTTTTGTAAACGCTTTCAAGTAAGTTTTTTGTTACCGTTTACATATTTAATTATAATCCTAGTTTACCAAAAAGTACAAGCTTTCACTTTTTCTTACATACCTTGTATTTTCTTTTCATAAAATAGTTTTTCAAAAGGTAAATTGTGATGAAAACTAATGAAATAATAACTTACAATCTAGCGACATTTTCTAAATTCATCTCACAAATACGTCTTTATTTGTTGTTGTAGGTGTGACAAAACTGCGTATGAGTGTCATATCACCATTTAATCGGTAGTTTTTTGCATCACTCAAAACTATAAAACTATCACCTTTTTTGATTTGATCGGCATCAATAAAACCGGACCCTTCGATCACCGTAAACAGTTCATAATGGTGAGTTAGTTCAAACAATGATGGACCGCGAACCAACAACTTATCTATGGTAAATTTTGTTGCTACTACTAAACGTTCAATGACAGTTTGGTCAACAATCGTGGTATCTTGAATTAAGGTAGGATCTACATGAGGTACAGTAGTGACTGCTAAGGCCTCTTCAATTTGAAGCGGACGCTTTTCTTTTGTGGCGGCATCAATTCGATCAAAGTCGTAGAATCGATAAGTTGTATCAGAACTCTGTTGTATCTCAAGAGCAATAATACCAGCCCCTAAAGCGTGAAATGTACCAGAAGCGACATAAAAGAAATCTCCCTTCTGCACTGGAATTGTGCGTAATAACTTGTCCCATTCTTTTTGATCAACCATCTTTTTAAGTTCATCTCGTGTTTTCGCATGATGACCATAATATATTTTAGAACCTGGCTTTGCATCTAAAATATACCAACTTTCTGTTTTGCCAAATTTTTCGTGAGACTGTTTATCATTCGGATGAACCTGAATTGATAGATTTTCATGGGCATCCAAAATTTTCACTAATAGTGGAAATGCTTCATCACGTCCATGACCACCAAACAATTCTGGATGATCTTGCCAAACTCGACTCAATCCTTGACCTGCTAATTTCCCGTTAATTACAGTAGATTGTCCATTGCTATGGGCAGCAATTGTCCAAGCCTCCCCAGTGTGATCACTCGGGATTTTATAATTAAAGTCTTCCAAGGCGTTTCCACCCCACATCTTTTCATGTAACTCTGCTTGTAAATGTAATATTGTCATAATGTAATCGCTTTCATTTTTATTCAAAAAAATTTTATTTTAGGTTAAATCCTTTATCTTTAGCATACTGCGTCAATAATGGTGTTGTTTTTCGTTCACGAGTTAACATTCGGGCATTGTTTTCTGTCCAAGAACGTTCAATACCTCGATTCGCATAGTATTCAACCATCACTTTATTATACGCGGAAACTGCCTCTTCTAGCTGTACTTGATTATAGCGATCTTTCATCAAAAATCCGCTTTCACCAAGTTTTGGCTTAATACCAGGATTATCCGCCGGATGACCAATTGAAAAGCCCATCACTGCTTTCACATAGCGTGGCAAGTTGAGATGCTCTTCGTAAATTTCAAAGGCCCCTAATGCACCAGCCATGGTCACACTACCTAATCCCAGCGATTCAGCAGCGACTTGAGCCCGTCCAAGAGCAATGCCGGCACTCACAATACCACCTTCAAGTAATGCATAGCTCTGTATGTTCTCTTCTGCCTGGCGGCGCTGCTCATTGTTTAAGCCTATTAAATCTTTATTGTAGTCAACTGTTACAACAAAGTATCTTGCCGCAGTTTCAATATATTTCATGCCTACCTTAGTGGTAATATCAGCTTTTATATCTTGTGATGTAATTTCTATAAAAGTTACTGGTTGGTAATTATTCATATTAGGCCCAGCAGTTGCCGCACGAATAATTTCTGAAACCTGTTGATCAGAGACCATTTCATCTGTAAAGGAACGTATGGACATATGTTGATTAAGCACATCTAAGGTTGGGTTAGACATAGTAAAATCCTTTCATGAAACCAAATAATATTCATAACTAGATAGTACCATAAAATTATGATAAAATAATAAAATATTAATTGGAGAAATTTATGCAATTCGGGAAGTTTCGATTAGGATTACGTACATTAAAGACTGCTCTAGCCGTTATGCTAATCATCACGTCATTTTATTTTTTTAATCGTCCGCCTTTTGTTGCGTGTTTAGCGGCAGTTTTTGCACTGCGAGAAAGTTGGGATAAAACGCTCAACTTTGCCAAAGTGCGGTTGATTTCTAACACAGTCGGTGGTGCTTTTGCGCTATTTTATTTCATTGTTCACCAACAAACACATCAAGCTGCCTGGGTTTCCATGATTCTTTTACCTCTACTTGTTATTGTTGTAATTGTTTTATTAGATGGCTTCAACTACAATAGTGGTGTTATTGGGGCAATGGCTGCCCTATTAATGATTTCATTAAACATTCCAGCTGGTGCAACCATAGTTTATGTCATTGATCGTATCATTGATACTTTCATCGGCGTGGTCATAGCAATCGCGATTAACCGATTCTGGTCACCAAAAAAAGCGACGTGAGCCGCTTTTTTAAATACCTAAATATTGCTCAATTGTCTTCAAAACGCCATCGTTTGTGTTCACATCGACGGCTTTTTTAGTTACTCTTTGTTGCATAAACGGCTCCGCATTAGGCATCACGAACCCATTTTCGTATTTAGTCAGCATCTCTAAATCATTGCCATTATCGCCAAACACCATTACTTCACTATCTAAAACATTGTAGTAATCTTGCAAAACTTGTAGTCCGGCTGCCTTATCCACACCTTTTCCTAAAACATCAACAGAGCCAAATCCTGACCCAGTTGCATGCAATTCATTGCCAAAAATATTTCTCAGCGCAGACACATGTTGATGCACTTCATTATTTGGCCACACAAAAGTAATACCCAAAATGTGATCATCAACTTGCATTAATTTTTCAACTTGCTTGACGTTGGGATAAAATTGAAAAACCATTTCCGCGACTTGACCTGTCGCATGGTTAGACACATATGTTCCTTTATCACCTGTCATGATAATAATGTTTTCCGCTGACTCCGGATTTTTAGCATTCCAGTCAATGACCTTTTCTAATTGATTAGCTGACAAATGTACTGAATACAATTGTTGTTCAAATGTTGATACAACTGCACCATTGGAACCAACAAAATCCATTTCAAAGCCATTATTAATTGTTGGGGCAAACAATTGTTGTAGATTTTTAACTTGACGCCCTGAAGCCGCAACAAAACGCATATCGCGTGTCTCCATAACTGATAAAACGCGTTCAAATCTAGCTTGACTATATTCATCATTTGCCGTTAAAAACGTGCCATCCATGTCCGACGCAATTAATTTAATTGACATTACTTGTCTCCTACTCGTAAATACTATCTTTCAATTGTACCAAAAAAGCGCCGTTAAGCGCTAATTTCATTCAAATTGTTTAAGATATTCTTGATAACCAGATTCATCAATTACCCAATCTAGTTCACCAATGTACTCAGCATGGGGATCATGGTAAGCAAATTCATGCTTAAATTTGTATAATCCATCTGAATTATCAAATTCACCAATGCCACCAAAATCGTACTCAACTTTGCCTAATTCAAGTCCCCATTTGAGCATTTCGTATTGGATAGCAGCAGGCGCATTATGCTTTCCAAATTCACGATATGAACCAGCGTACATGTACCAAATCTCATCGCCATAAGAGAATCCAAGGCCACTGGCAATAACTTGATCTTCATAATGCGCTAGATAAACACGGAATAATCCCGTACCAGCCCATAATTTTTGCATTCGTAAGAAATAGTCAATTGGTCGATGGGTAATGCCATGGCTCTTCGCCATCGACACATATGTATCAAACAATGCGCGAATGTCTTCTTCACTATCACCACTTGTAACAGTAACCCCGTCACGAAAAGCACGACGAATATCATTTCTGACTTTCGGCTTAAAATGAAGCATTAACTCATCTTCATTTGTAATGGGCTTAGCCCCTTCACCGCGACCATCATAGTACAAAACAACATTCTTACGTGGTTGAATGTTCCCATGCATATGCTTAACTTGTTTATTTCTTGTTTTAAATCCAGCATCAAGATACTTTTGATTTAATGCATCAGAATATGACACCTCAGGATCCATACGTACCAAAAATACATTATCTGGCAAAGCCGTCAATGCTTCATTAATCATTGACTTAATCAAGTCAATGTCCTCAACATCAGCTACTGGCCCTCGGCCAACATAAGCTAATAGTTTTCCTGGTACTGCTTCGACGGTTAAAATAGACATAGCGGCATCAATTTTTCCGTCAGTTTCGTGGTAAACATAAATGTGTCCCCAGTTAGATTTCAACTCTCCCCACAATGGATCTTGTGTTACTTGTCCACGGGGATTTTCACGAACGAATTGCTGATAATCAGTTACTTTTTTGGAATCATCTAAATTTAAAATAGTCATGTGAAATTATAGTCCTGTCGTAATTGAGCCGTAGTTTTCGATGAAATAAACTAACGTCTGTAATTCATTTGTTAAGTCAACGTTTTGCACACGAACACCAGTTGGAACAGTCACACGTACTGGTGTAAAGTTCAAAATACCTTTGACACCCGTTTCGACTAACTGGTTGGTAATTTCTTGTGCAACACCTTGTGGAACCGTTAGAATGGCAATATTGATACGTTGTGCTGTTATTTGCTCTTGTAACTCTTCCATTGAATAAATTGGTACACCTGACAAAATTGTGCCTGTACGCTTTTCGTCTGCATCAAATGCTGCTGCAATACGCATATTTGATGATTGATGGAAATTAAAGTTTAATAAAGCTTGTCCAAGATTACCAGCACCGATTAAAGCCACATTAATTAAGCTGTCTTGGTCCAATACATTGGCGAAAAAATCTAAAAGCGCTTTGACATCATAACCGTAGCCACGCTTACCTAGCGCACCAAAATATGAAAAATCTCGACGAATTGTTGCCGCATCGAACTTAATAGCTTCACTCAACTCTGAGGAAGAAATTCGTTCCTTGCCAGCATCATGTAAAAATGTTAGATAACGAAAATATATAGGTAGCCGCTTAGCAGTTGCACGCGGTATTTTAGGTTGTTGAGTCATAATTATCTCCATTAATTAAACTTGTGAACTTTTGCATAACTAGTATACCATATATAAAAAAGGTTTTACCAAAAGATAGTGATGTTTTCACAATGATGTCAGGATTGTAACAATTCAAAATCCAATCCCGGATCCGTGTTTAAATCTAAATCAGCAAAAATATTTTTCTTGTAATTCCAATAACCCGCAGCACCAATCATTGCTGCATTATCCCCTGTATACTGCATCGGAACAGGGATAAATTCTGTCTTTGGAAAATCGTTTAATAGCATAGTCAATTCTTCACGTAATTGAGAATTTGCGGCGACACCACCAGCTAATACAAAACTTTTAACAGGAAAATTTTCTAATGCTCGTTTTGTCCGACCAATTAATGCATCAACAACAGCATTTTGAAAGCTAGTCGCCAAATCATTCTGATTGATTGTTTCCTCTTTTTGATTGGCGTGATGTACATAATTAATTACCGCACTCTTCAAACCAGAAAAACTAAAATCATAGTTATCTTCATGTGCCATGGCAGTTGGAAATTTAATGGTTGGTTGGCCTCTATGAGCCATCTCATCAATTGTCTTCCCAGCAGGATACGGCAAATTTAATAGCCGCCCAACTTTATCAAAGCTTTCCCCAGCTGCATCATCACGTGTTTCGCCAATGACTTCACATTGGTTTTCTTCACGCATCAATACAAGTTCAGTATGTCCACCAGAAACCATTAATGCCATCGCTGGATATTTAATTGGCTTGTTAAAATTTGCCGCCGCAATATGACCTGCTAAGTGATTAACTGGAATAACTGGCAAACCATGCGCCAGAGCAAATGTTTTCGCCCCCATTAAACCAACTAATAAAGAGCCGACTAGTCCCGGCCCATATGTCACAGCAACCGCATCAAGCGCTTTGGGTTCTACATGAGCCGTGTTTAAAGCATCATTTAGTACCCGAGTAATCCATTCAATATGATGTCTACTGGCCACTTCAGGAACAATACCACCAAAGCGTTGATGTGAATTAATTTGGGTAGCCACACTGTTGCTTAGCACAATGTGACCGTCTTCAACAATGGCGACACTTGTTTCATCCGCACTTGATTCAAAGGAAATTATTTTAGTCAATTTTTTTCTCCATCATAATTGCATCATCACCATTTCTATAATATTTTTCACGACGATAATACTCTGTAAATCCCAGCTTTCTATATAATGCTTGGGCGCCACCATTTTGTGCAGATACTTCAAGCAAAAATCGAGTAACTTGCTTCATATTAAAAATATGTTTAAAAATGTTCTGTGCCACACCTTGTTTTTGATAATCAGGATGTACTGCAACACTAACAATTTCAGCTTCATCAAGTATTGTTGTGACACCAACAAAGCCACCATCCCCGATAAAATAAGCTGTCCTGGGACTAGCTAAATCATGTTCAAAAACGCTTTTGGGCCAAGGGGATGATCCAAAAGCAGCATCGGCTATATGCCATATCAAGTCAATATCTTCAGTTGTTGCTCGTCGAATCATCAAAGTGTAATGCCATTGATACCGCATCTTCGCGATTATCGAGGTAATATCCTTTCTTAATACCTGTTTGCTTATAGCCCAGTCGTTCATACAATGCCAGTGCGCCCAGGTTGGACACTCTGGCCTCCAGAGTCATTGATGACACACCTGTTTTTTTAGTAAACAATTTTAACTCTTGCATGAGTATCGTGCCTAAGCCGCTATTTTGCCATACCGGTAGGACAGCTATATTAGTAATGTGCATGTCATGAATGTCAGTGCGCAAAGCAGCACCAGCAAAACCAACAATTTGACCACGCCGTTCAATGACTAAATACAGTCGGACATGCGGACGTGACAGTTCACTCACAAAATCACGTAAAAGCCATGGTGCTGAACCATTATAAACTGCTTCTTCAATTTTTATTAGCATATCGATGTCTGACATCGTAGCTCGCCTTAATAAAAATGTTGTCCCTTGGACATCAACGACTTTTTCGGTATATTTTGGCAAACTATTTAATAAATGCTTTGATTTTCTAAATTTCAAAAACATAGTTTTCTGGTTTATCCTCACCAGGATGAGCAGCAATCCAGTTCAGCTCTGCTTGCGTTTTGCGTAGATAATTTGGATTAAAATCCTGAATATTCTCTGTAGGTGTTTCTTGCAATCCAAGTGTTACAATACCCACCCCATCCGGTAAACTCTCTTCTGGTGACAAAATTTTTGCGCGCTCACCAAAAAGCGTTTGCATTTCATCGCTAAATTCTGAGGTGTCACCCAGAAAAGTAATTGGTTCGTCCTTTGCTTCCAAAAAAGCAAATAAATTTGTAATTGGCTGATGAGATTCAGTAAATATACTCACACCATTTTGATATACACCAGCAAAAACGTTTCTATTGCGGGCGTTAAATAATGGTACCACTAGCCCGTCAGCTTTAACTTGTTCCGCTAAAATTGCTAAGCTAGATACACCACATAATTCAGCACCCAAGGTATCGGCTAAAACTTTTGCCACTGTGACACCAATTCTTAATCCCGTAAACGATCCTGGCCCTTGAGCCACAACAACACGATCAATATCTTGTAGTGTCCAATTTTCAGCAGCCACAATATCTCGAATGGCTGGTAGCAACTGAATGGAATGGTTACGTGCTACATTGGTAGTGAAAACGTTTTTTACGCTATTATGTTCTGCCAAACTCACTGTTAGTGGTTGGTTACTTGTATCAAATGCTAAAATCTTCATAAGTTTAATTTTATCACAAATAATAAAACTTGAATGAGAATTGTTATATTTATTCGTAATCATAAAAACCGTTATAGAGCACAAAAAAAAACGCCAATGGCGCTTTTTCTAAATATTACTTTGTTGCTTCCTTAACTAACTCAATCACTTCGTCATTCGTTTCAACGTCCAATGCTTTTTCAGCCAACACTTTCATGTCAGCTGTATTGAGCTTTTTCATCAAGGAACGAGTTTGCAAAACAGATGGCGCACTCATTGAAAACTCATCTAATCCCATGCCCACTAATAGTGGCACTGCCACAGGATCACCAGCCATCTCACCACACATTGCGACAAACTTGCCCTCTTTGTGCGCAGCTGAAATCACAGTATTAATTAATCGTAAGATAGACGGATTATACGGTTGATACAAATACGCCACACGATCATTTCCACGATCCGCAGCCATTGTATAGGCAATCAAATCATTCGTACCAATAGAGAAGAAATCAACTTCTTTGGCAAATTTATCGGCTAAAATTGCTGCAGCTGGAATTTCTATCATAATACCCAACTTAACTTCACCCGTAGCCACGCCCGCTTTTTCAAGCTTTTCACGTTCTTCAAGGTAAATTTTTCTAGCAGCACGGAATTCGCTTAGTGTTGCAATCATTGGGAACATAATCCATAAGTTGCCAAACGCAGATGCCCGTATCAATGCACGTAATTGCGTGCGAAAAATATCAGTCTGATCCAATGAAATACGAATGGCACGATAACCTAAGAACGGATTCTCTTCTTCAGGTAATTTCCAATAATCAAGATGTTTGTCGCCACCAATATCCATCGTACGAACTGTAACGGGCTTGTCACCCATTTGTTCGACAACAGCCTTGTAAGCCTCAAACTGTTCATCTTCAGTTGGTAAATGATCAGATTCCATATACAAGAATTCTGTTCGATACAAACCAACGCCCTCAGAACCATTGTCTAAAACAGCTTGCATATCTTTTGGTGCGCCAATGTTAGCACCAACGATAAATTCTTTACCATCAGCAGACACTGATTTCTCATCTTTCAATTTAGCCCATTCCGCACGTTGTGCGAAATAATCGGCTGCCTTTTTTTGATAAGTAGCAAGTGTATCGGCATCAGGATTAACAATTACATCACCTGTCAAGCCATCAACAATAACCAAATCACCACTAGAAACTTCAACTGTTGCTTTTTCAGAACCAACCACCGCTGGAATTTCCAATGTACGTGCCATAATTGATGCATGAGCCGTTCGACCACCAAGGTCAGTTAAAATACCTTTTACGAACTGACGATCTAGTTGTGCTGTATCAGAAGGAGTTAAATCCTTTGATACAAGAATTACTTCTTCATCAATTAATGCTGGATTGGGCAAAGAAATATTCAATAAGTGTGACAAAATGCGCTTCGTTACGTCACGAATATCTGCTGCACGTTCCTGCATATATTCATTATCCGTCATCGCATCAAACATACTGATGTACATATCTGTGACTTCTTTGACAGCTTGCTCAGCGTTAACTTTGTCATCTTCTATTTTTTGTTTAATTGCCCCAGACATTTCTGGATCAGCCAAAACCATTAGGTGTGCTTCGAATACTTCAGCCTCTGCAGCACCTAAACTTTCGGTTGCCTTTGCCTTTATTAATTTAACATCATCACTAGAAGCCTTCAAAGCATCGTCGACACGTGCTTGTTCAGCCGCCACATTTGTTACTGTTGTCTTCTCAAAAGACAAATCTGGATCAACTAACAAGTAGGCTTTAGCAATTGCTACGCCGTTACTTGCCGCGATTCCTTTGAAGTTTTTCGTCATTTTATTCTGCTAGTCCTTCTGTAGCCATTGCTTCAGCAATTGTTGTCATGGCTGCTTCTTCATCAGCACCCTCAGTCTTGATAGTAACATCGGCTCCTTGACCAACACCTAATGACATTACACCCATGATTGACTTCAAGTTAACATCCTTACCTTGATATGATAAAGTAACATCTGAAGCAAACTTTGAAGCTGCTTGTACTAACAAAGTTGCTGGACGTGCGTGAATACCTGTTTCTGCGATGATATGAAAGTCTTTTGATTGTGCCATGTTTAAAATTCTCCTTTGTGCTGTTAATCAGCTTCTGAATATAGTTTATCAAAGCGCTTACAAAATATCAAGTAGAATATTGCACAAATCACTGTTATATCAAGCACTAAAGCTAGAAATGCCTATTTACCGGCTTTTTCAATGAAAACGTTTTCATTGATTATGTGTTCTCTTTTCTGAAAAATGGTTTGTTCATACTTGAAACAACTAATATCCACAATAAAAAAGCGTTAAACATCATCAGTTCAACGCCTTTTTCTCAATTAACATTTTCATACAGGCCGTTAACAAAGTCTAGCCAGTACTGTGGATTTAGAGGCTCTCCCGTAGCATCTTCCAATACTTTATTAGGGTCTACGGCCCCACCATATTGCCAAACATGCTCCTTCCGCCATTCAAAAATTGGTGAGTAATCGCCCGATTCAAAGATAGCTTTAAAATCTAACGTCTTTGTCATGGTTGCTCTAAATTGAGCTGCATATAAGTGACCGAGTGCATAACTTGGGAAGTACCCAAATGATCCGCCCGCCCAGTGAATGTCCTGTAAAATACCAGTCAAATCATCTGGTACTTCTAAACCAAGATATTCTTTATATTTCTTATTCCAGAGTGCTGGCAAATCACTTATATCAACGTTATCGTTAAAAATTGCTTTTTCAATTTCATAACGAATAATGATGTGCAGTGGATAAGTTAGCGGGTCCGCTTCAGTACGAATCAGTGTGGCTTCAGTTTTTAACCACGCTTGATAAAATTGATCAAAATTAATATCATCAAATGTTGGTGCCACAATTGCTTGTAACTTTGGATATTCAGCTGCCCAAAATTCTTTTGATCTTCCAACCATAACTTCATTAAACAACGATTGTGATTCATGAATACTCATGCTGATTGGCAAAACTGAACGTACATCGTCATACTTAGAATCAACATTTTGTTCAAAGAGTCCATGGCCTGCCTCGTGGAGAATGCCTAGAACTGCCATTTGAAAATTATTTTCGTCCCAGCGTGTGGTGATACGAGCATCATCACGATTCAGAGCTTCCATAAATGGATGGATTGTATCATCTAGCCGACCTTTATTTAGGTTGTAACCCAATCTTTGTGCAGCCGCCATAGCATACTTACTTTGTTGTGCCTTAGTGACCTTACGACTTAAGAATTCATCATTCGGTGTCGAATCATTGGCCGACAATTTGTGACGCAATGTTGTGATACCATTCTTAACTTGGTCAAATACTGCATCCAATTTTTCGACAGTTAGTCCTGGTTCATATTGATTTAATAAAACATCGTATGGTGTTTTTTCATTTTTTTGCCATAGTGGAATGAATTGCTTCAAATAGCTAATAATTCGTTCCAAATATGGCTGATAAACTTTATAGTCGTTAGCCTCACGCGCTCTTGCCCAAAAATCTTGTGCTTCCGAAAGTGTTTTCTGAAAAGCAATAAAATCTTGTTCAGGAATATTGCCTGTCATATCAAAATTTTTACGTGCCTTTTGAAGCACAAGATGACCTAGATTATCTAATGATGAATCGTCAGTTTCCAAATCTTCTAATATCTTTTTTCGAGCACTTCCAGTTGAAACTTGGAATAACTTCTCAGCTAGATATGCGTCCATCTCTGCACGAAAATGTCCCGCATCCTTTGGCATCCCCGTCAAAGCATCCCAACCTGAAAGTGCAGCTATTTGTGTCAAAATAGTCTGCTCTTTAACTGAATCAAATAAATCGTGTTGTGTCGTCATATATAGCTCCTATTAGAATATTTTTAGTTAATAATCATTTTATCATTTCATTTGAAGAAATGTGTCATCATTTGTCATTATTTAGAAAACTGTCTTAATTAAAAATAAAAAGGAACTAGACCTGTTAACAGATTTAGTTCCTTTTATTTTTAGTTTTGAAATTCCTGATTTCCCGCTGCTTTACCTAAACGATTATTAAAGGCTTTACCAATACCAATCGGCGGCATCTTTTGAACGTAAATCGTGGTTATCTGACTATCATCATCGTAAAAACGTAACCCAGCAAATAACTGTTCAGTAGCCGTTTCTAAGGTATTTCCTAATGACCACGCCTGATGATTCGTTAATGCCATTTTTTCAATCATATCATCTTGGGCCATTACAACATCATTTGGTGCAAGTACTTGCTTTAATTCTAAGGCATCTAATTCGTCAAACATTACGACATTTTTGTCTGGGGCATAGTGGCGATATTTCATGCCCGGTGCCTTAGGTGTTACATTACTCGCAACAGATTCTGTACTAGTTGCATCAATGACCTTCATTTGTAAGACTTCTTCAAGTTGTGGTTGGGTCACTGCGCCTGGTCGTAAAATAATCGGTGTCGATATTGACATATCGACAACCGTTGACTCAACACCTACTTGTGTTGGTCCATCATCAACAATTCCGGCAATTTTATTTTGCATATCATGCCACACATGCTGTGCTGTTGTTGGGGATGGCTTTCCTGATGTATTTGCACTTGGTCCCACAATTGGTACACCAGCAGCACGAATTAACGTACGTGCCGCGTCGTTAGCAGGTAAGCGAAAAGCAACCGTCTGTAATCCACCGGTCACCAACATGGACACCTTTCCTGGTTTGATAGGTAGGATAATAGTTAATGAACCCGGCCAAAAATGGTTCATCAATTTCCTAGCTTGGTCAGAAATAGTTACAAATTCATCCAATTGTGCAGCGTCTGCTACGGTCATAATCAAAGGATTGTCAGCAGGTCGTCCCTTAGCGACAAATACCTTTTTAATTGCTGATTCATTCGTTGCATCGGCTCCCAGTCCGTAAACTGTTTCTGTTGGAAAAGCAACTATTTCGCCGTTTTGGATAAGTCGGCTAGCTTCTTCAATATCATTTTTTGTGGTTTCAAAAATTTTTGTTTTCATTTTTCTACTCGAATCATGCGATCAAGACCTGAAAAATCTTGTCGCAAAGTTATCTTAGCTTTAGGCAATGCCGCTTGTAATAATTGCTGTACTGCCTTTCCTTGCTTATAACCAATTTCAAAATACGCACGGCCATGTTCAGTTAAATGTGCATCTAATCCACGCGCAATTTTTTTGTAAATTGCTAACCCATCGTTTTCAGCAAATAAGGCTGTATGCGGTTCGAATGTTAACACACTGTCATCCATCTCATTCTCATCACTATTAGAAATATATGGTGGATTACTAACAATAAGATCAAATATCAATCCGCTTAATGCGCTAAAAACATCGCTTTCAACGAAATGTAGATGTGATAAATTAAAACGTTGCGCATTCATTTCAGCTACCGTCAAAGCATCTTGAGAAATATCTGCCGCAAACCCTTTTACTCGGTCATTCTCAAGCATTAATGTTTCGATAATAGCCCCACTACCAGTACCAATATCTAACACAGAAACCGGATGTTTAGTATTACCAGCATCTTTCAAAATCCATTCAACCAGTTGCTCGGTTTCTGGCCGTGGAATCAACACACGTTCATCTACCATAAATTCACGTCCATAAAATGGTGCATGACCTAAAATATATTGTGGCGGCTTATTTTTAACTAATTCTGATACCCAACTAGGCCAAAGTGCGGCTAAAGCTGCCGGCATTTGTCGTGACATATTTGCTCGCAGCATACCATAATTAACATTCAGTGCCCCACTGAGAAGAAAATCAATATTATCCTTAGCATCGTCTGCTGGCATACCAACACTGGTTAGCTCTGAGATGGCCCATTTTTTAGCCTCAAGCAATGAAATTTTCACTGTGGCTGGATTAACTGGCTTTTTGATGTCGTCCCATTCAAACCATTTTGGTGTATTTAATTTGCTCGAAAGTACTTTTGGATCTGGTTTGGATTTTTTAAACTGATCTGGCGTTTCAAAATGCTTTTCAGTCATTTGTTTAGTTCCGCCAACTTTGCTGTTTGATCAGCAATAACCAACGCATCAATAACTTCGCCAAGTTCACCGTTCATAATACGATCCAACTTATTAAGTGTTAGACCAATACGGTGATCTGTTACACGATTTTGCGGATAGTTGTAGGTTCTGATTCGTTCCGAACGATCACCAGTTCCAACTGCTGATTTCCGCTGTGCTGCATATTCAGATTCATTTTGTTGTGCATAAAAATCATAAACACGACTGGCTAACAGCTTACGTGCTTTATCACGGTTTTTAATTTGCGTTCGCTCTTCTTGCATCTTAACCATAATACCAGTTGGCTTGTGAATTAAACGAACCGCTGTTGACACCTTATTGACGTTTTGTCCGCCAGCACCACCTGAACGGAAAAATTCCTCTTCCAAATCTGATTCATTTAGTTCAAAATCAATTTCTTCAAACTCTGGCATGACACCCACTGTAGCTGTTGATGTATGGACACGCCCTTGCGTTTCGGTAGCCGGAACGCGTTGCACACGATGAGCACCAGACTCGAATTTGAGTTTAGAATAAACATTGTCCCCAGTAATCATGACAGCTACTTCTTTGTAGCCCCCCACCTCGGTAGTGCTTTCATCAATAATGCTCATTGACCAATTTTGACGTTCAGCATAACGTCGATACATATCCAACAAGTCCGCAGCAAACAGTGATGACTCATCTCCACCAGCTGCCCCACGTATTTCCATAATAATGTTTTTATCATCATTTGGATCCTTAGGTAGCATCAATATTTTTAACTGTTCTTCCAGTTGTTCTTTTTCAGGTTTTAAGGCACTAAGGTCTTCCTTAGCCAAAGGCGCCATTTCAGCATCGACCAGCAGTTCCTCTGCATCCTGAATATCTTGAATAACTTGTTTATAGCGTGTGTAAACTTCAACAGTTTGACGTATTTCGCCCGCTTCCTTTGAAAGCTTCATGTAATGTTGACCATTATTCATGACTTCCGGATCAGCCAGTTGTTCATTGAGCTCATCATAGTGATCTATAACGGTTTGTAGTGATTGAAATATAGGATCCATTTTACTCTCCAATAATTGTTTTTAGTGGTATTCAGCCCAAAACATCTTGTTTCTTATGTACAAGACCAAAGGTCTTTTGATGAATTGAATTATTTAACCGGAAACATCTCAGTTATTTTATCTAAATCAGGCTTAAACCAATGATGACGACATGTAGGAATATAGGCTTCATCCCCGCCAATAAAAACTTGCGCACCTTCCCGTTGTGGCTTCCCATCAACAATACGCAATTGCGTTGTCGCTTTTTTACCGCAAAATGAGCAAATGGTTTTCATTTCCTCTAACTTGTCAGCCAGCTCTATTAAACGTTTTGATCCTTCGAATAAATGATTGAAGGCATCTTGCTTCAACCCAAAAGTCATTACCGGAATGTTCAAGTGGTCAACCACATAAGCTAGCTGATCAACTTGTTTAGCAGCGAGAAACTGTGCTTCATCAATCAAAACTACTGCTAAATGATCATCTTTCATGCCCTTGATCAAATGGTATAGATCATCTTCTGGTTGGACTGCCACAGCCTCTCTAGAAAGACCGATGCGACTAGCAACGACGCCAACACCAGCTCTTGTATCCATAATTGGTGTCATCAGCAACACCTTGCGCCCTTGTGATTCATAATTATGCGCAACCTTAAGAATTTCAATAGACTTTCCGGAACTCATTGCGCCATATTCAAAGAATAATTGTGCCATATTTTTACTGTGCTTACGAGCAATCGAAAACACGATTCTCCTTTTGATTAACTTAAAAAAGTCCGTGTATATCATAAAAATGATAATATTTATAATCAACATTATTTGTCTAAACGAAAATGTAGACAATACTAGTAATATTATAGCAATATTTACGACAACAAAAAAGCCACGATTATGTGACTTGAGCAGACAAATCTATTATTGATAAAAATCATTCGCTTGTTTCACGACGAACCGTCCCTGGCTTCAACAAATCGGCCCATGTCAGTGTTTTAGACGTTTTATAATTGACCAACTCATTTAAACGGCTAATGGCCACACCATTAGTGGGCGATGAATCATGCAGAATAAAACCATTACCAAGGTAAATTGCAGCATGGAGACGGTCTTCAGTATAGGTATTTGGCGTCACCAGCACATCACCACGCTGCATATTAGACCATTCAACTTCTGTACCAGTTTGTGCTAATAAAGTTGTTGACGCTGCTGATTGCACAACTAACGGCAAACCAGCCTTTCGATAAAACCAAGCAATGAAGGAAGAACAATCAAATTCATTTTTAGCTACAGAACTATCAGTACGACCGCCACCATAAGAATAGGGGCTTTTGCCAACTAAAGTCATACCACCTGAAATAACTTTTTCAATGGTTTCATTGTCACTTTTAACAGACGCGGCAATTTTTTTGTATGCTGTGACAGAATTATTCACGCCATTTTTATCAAAATAATAATAATAGCCATCAATTTTTTTCAAACCATATACCATTTCACCAGTTTGAGGTGAAAAGTAGTATTCTTTTTTGCCAATGGTTTGTAGTCCAGTCAATTTCTTTTTAGTTGTATCTGAAATCAAAAATGTTTTCCCTAAGGTAGTCGTCTTTAAAGTAACTTTTTCACCACTAATTGTTGTGAATTTTTGTGATGTGCTCTTCAATGGCGTTGCTTTCAACACTTTTTGTGGTAATGCTTTTATATTATCCGGTAGGTTGATAACGTTTGTTCTGACCGCATACGTTCCGGCTAAACTAATAATGACAATAGGTACTGCCACAGTCCACCAATGCTTACGCCGTGCATGCTTTTTTGATCTTGATACTTTCTTTCTTGATTTCATTTATCTTAGTTTCCTTCATAAATAAGCAGCTTAAACTTCGTCTTCAGTTTAACAAACGGATCTTATAATAAGATTAAATAATTTTTGAATCCTAGAAAGTTACTGATTACTTATGAACCAAACTTGACAATTCACTAGGTTTTAATTGTGCCAATAACTTTTTTGCAGCACGCCCACGATGTGAATAAGATACGCGAACGTCGATTGGCATTTCCGCAAAAGTCTGACCATTTTCAGCTTCAAACAAGGTATCAAATCCTACCGAAAACTGACCTCGTTCTGCCAAAGCTAACTTAGTTCCGCCTCGTCCGATTGCGCGCTTCACTTGATCATCCGGTGTTAATAAGACAAATAAAGCCTCTAAATAAGCACTTCGATCCATCTCTGATGCATACAACCCTAATAAATATTCATCTTCTTCCTGGATAGATTTAAGTCCCAAACTTTTAAATTCGCGAGCAATAGTTAATCCAAATCTGGCTGGGAAAGCAGCAAAATACGCACCTGTATCATCAGCTAAAATCCATTCTTTTGGCAAAAATTGCTTAATAAAACGTGCCTTGGCTAAAGCATTTTCATATTGATCATCAGTAGTTTCTTCTGGAAAAGTTTTTTCACTCATTATCGAGCGATAATTGACCACTTGGACGCCAAACTCAGCAAATACTTGTTGAATCTCCCGTGTTTTAGCTGAATTGTTAGATGCGATTACTATTTTTTTCATTATGACACCTTTCCAAAATAAATCCACGCTACTATATTATTGTAGTCAGCAGATTATGGCTGATTTTCCGTCTGTTATCTCGTTTTCATTTTACCATGACTAGGGAAGAATGTTTTAGTTAGGCTGTTACCCTACTGTAAAACATCCTTCAAAATTAAACTTTACAAGTATCTATGCAAACATTGTATGAAATTCCCCACCGCGCACTTGTTCATGGTAAAATTAGAATCATGAAAGTGGGGATATTATGACAGTTAAAAGTTCAATTGCACGCGTCACAGCAAAAACTTCGTACTGGTTTTTACGAAATATTTTACATCGTGGTGGAACCAGTTTACCCGGTAAACTAGCTGTTTCGATTGATCCTGACATTTTAAAAACAATTCAACAAGATTTTGATTTGATCATTGTCACTGGAACCAACGGAAAAACACTCACGACCGCCTTGATTACTCGTGTCTTACAAGCTGGTGGCTATCAAGTCATCACTAACCCTTCTGGGTCAAACATGATTCAAGGTATTACCGGAACTTTAGTGACAACCAAAGTAAAAAAATCACCTAACGGTAAAAAGCCACTAGCCGTACTCGAAGTTGATGAAGCCAATGTTGAAAAAATCACGGCAGCAATCCAACCAAAAATGTTTGTACTAACCAATATTTTCCGTGATCAGATGGATCGCTATGGTGAAATTTACACAACTTACGAAAAAATTGTTACTGGAATTAAGAATGCACCTGAAGCGCTTGTCCTAGCCAATGGCGATTCACCTATATTTACTCGCGGTAATTTCACCAACACACGTCGCTATTTTGGTTTTGATCACGTTGTGCCAGCAGATTATAATCCTGATGTTGCACCAATTAACACTGATGGTATTTTGTCACCAACCGATAATTCTGTACTCCACTATGATTTTATTACTTATGCTAATTTGGGAAAATATTTTAGTACAACAGACAAGTTTTCGCGCCCCAAGTTAAATTATCGCATCACTGGTGTGGATCATTTAACACCACGATACTCAACTTTTAGCATTGACAACACACCATTGCGCATTGAAATTGGTGGCTTATATAATATCTACAACGCCCTAGCAGCTTTCTCAGTCGGACGAGAATTTGGTGTGACTCCTGAACAAATCAAAAAGGCATTTGAATCAAATGCTCAAATTTTTGGGCGTCAAGAAGCCATTGATGTTGACGGTAAAGATGTGATCATCGTTTTGATTAAGAACCCCGTCGGCACCAATTCAGTAATCGATATGATGCTCACCGAAAAAGATGAATTCTCTCTTTTGGCGCTGTTAAATGCAAATTACGCAGATGGCATTGATACTAGTTGGATTTGGGATGCTGAATTTGAGAAATTGCATGATACAAAAATACAAGCCGTAGCCACTGGTGGCGAACGTTATAAAGATTTACGCGTGCGTTTAAAGATGGCTGGTTTTACAGACCAAGCCGTTTATGAAGATCTCTCAGAAGTCGTGACGGCTATCAAGTCACTGCCAACTAAAAAAGTTTATATTGCTGCTACTTATACGGCAATGCTGCAATTGCGCGAACAATTAAGCGCTAAGGGCTACATCAAAGGAGGTTTCTAATGGCTGATTATGATATTTCTGTGGCTCATTTATATGGCAACCTAATGAACACCTATGGTGATTATGGTAACATAATCGCCTTAACCTATTATGCTAAGCAAATTGGTGTTGCCGTTGATTACCATTTGGTATCTCTTGGGGATGAATTTAATGCTACCGCATATGATTTTGTCTTATTTGGTGGAGGACAAGATTATGAAGAGACTATTGTCGCCCATGATCTGAAATCTAAAGCGCAACCAATCCAAGATTATATTGAAAATGATGGTGCATTGTTAGCCGTCTGTGGTGGTTTTCAATTGTTAGGTAAATATATGCTCATGGCTGATGGAACAAAAGTCGATGGTATCGGTGTAATGGATCACTACACCACCAATATGCATGATGAAAAATTGACAACGCTAAAAGACGAGCGATTAACCGGTAATATTGTGATCAAAAACAACGAAACTGGTGAAACCTACCATGGATTTGAGAATCACCAAGGACGTACTTTCCTAGGTGAAAGCGAACGTGCATTAGGTACTGTTGTTTCCGGTAATGGTAATAATGGTATGGATAACACCGAAGGTGTTATTTACCGCAACGTCTACGGCTCATATTTCCATGGACCGATTTTCACACGCAACGGTAATTTAGCTAAGCGTGTCTTAACAACAGTCTTAAATAAAAAGTATCCGACTATTGATTGGCAAGCAAAGTTAAATGTGATTGAAACAGAGACATTTTAATAACCATAAAAAAGCAACAGCTGTCCGAACAGTTGTTGCTTTTTAAATATTTTTGTCCTGATTATTTAGTTTCTGATGTTCTTCGGCTTGTTGCTTCTTAACCTTAGTAACTTCTCTATGATACCAACGCATAATCATGACCAGACCCACTGTTGAAATCAACATGGCAATGACTACCCAAATAAAAAATAGAATTAATTTTGTATCTTGTGACATTATTATAACTAACACAGATTACCATACAACCTGCATTTTTCCTTTCAAATTGCTATATGTACACAACCCGATGGGTTGTATTTAATTTACTCTGACAAATGATAATAATATGTTGATACAGAAATATCCTCACGGGCTGCAAACGCTGCACGCAGGCGCAGCGAATTTTGGTTATGCAAAATATTTTGCCATGGTTGTTTTGGTACAAATTGTGGAATTAATACTGTCACTGAATGATTGCGCTTTTTTGCTTGTTTAACTACAGCATCCACAAAGCTCAAAGAGGGCTTAACAATCGATCGATAAGAAGAATGGATATCAACATAACGCACATCAGGAAAATCTAATTTAAATTGGGTTGATGTTTTCAACTCTTTTTTGGGGTTAACATCAAAACTAACATGCATAGCCACTACGTAATCACCAATAGATTGCGCGTAATCAACGGCCTCCATAGTTACCTTCGTAATATTTGAAACTAAAACAATAACTGTTGCGCCGTCGTAATGGTGACGCTCAGCATTATCATTTTTAAGATATTGTAAACGTAATTGTTTACCAATACTCATATAATGATGTTTAATTTTCAAGAACATAAACAAAATCATTGGCATAATGAAAAGGTATGGCCAAACATGTTCAATTCTCGTTGCAAAAAGTGTGATAACTAAAACGGCAGAAATAAAGGCACCAATAAAATTGATAATCGCCTTAACCACCCAATTTTGTGGTTTATTACGCCACCAGTGAATAATCATACCAGATTGCGATAATGTAAACGGTACGAAGACACCAACAGCATATAGTGGAATCAAAGCATCTGTTGACCCATGAAAAATCATGATAAGCACAATTGCACCAAAGGCCAACGATAGAATACCATTAGAATATCCCAACCGATCACCCCTATCCATATAAAGATGTGGGAGATATTTATCACGAGCTAAATTTAATGCAAGCATTGGAAAGGCAGAAAAGCCGGTGTTGGCAGCAACAGCTAAAATCATTGCTGTTGCAAATTGTACAATATAAAAACCAACGTGATAACCACCAAATGTTATCGCAGCAATCTGTGATAATACGGTCGACTTACTATTTGGCGTAATACCTAACCAGTAACTCAAAAATGTGATACCACCAAAGAAAGTCGCCAAAATAACAGCCATTGTTGCTAATGTTGCGGCCGCATGCTTTTCTTTTGGTTTCTTAAAATTAGGTACAGCGTTAGAAATTGCCTCAACACCTGTCAAAGATGATGATCCGCTTGAAAATGCACGCATGAACAAAACCAACGATAAACCACTAAAACTTGTGCCAATTTTTGCGGCTGCATGATATGGCAATTGCCCAGTCAACGCCTGGAACACACCCCAAGCAATCATACTTACCATCACTACAATGAAGAAATAAACCGGTACCATCAAAAAATTAGCGCTTTCACGTAACCCACGTAAATTCATACCTGTTAGCAATAAAACAATAATAATTGACAATGGCACCGTAAAAGGTAGCGTAGCCGGAAAAGCGGCTGTGATCGCATCGGCAGCAGCTGAGGCGGAAACAGCAACAGTCAACATATAATCAACAAGCAATGAGCCACCAGCAATTAACCCCGCTTTTGCGCCCCAATTCTCACTGGCTACTGCATAAGCGCCACCACCTGACGGATAAGCATGGATAATCTGCCGATAACTCATGACAATAGCAGCTAATAATACTAAAACAAGCAATGCAATTGGAATTTGTAACCATAACGCCACTGCACCGGCAGCCAATAAAGCAGTTGTAATTGACTCAGTACCATAGGCTACTGATGACAAAGCGTCAGATGATAAAAGTGCCAGTGCTTTGGTTTTAGATAATGATTGACCACCCTCATCAAGTGTCTTCAACGGTTTCCCAATCAATGTTCGCTTAATATTTTCAAACATATCATTTCTCTCAATACAATTATTTATTACTCAACATATTCTACGCTATTTTGTGTAGTAAAAAAAGCCGTCTATGTGACGACTCGATGACATTTGCATTGATTGTCTGTTTCTAAACTTTAGTTATATTTATACCACATCAAGATGCAAATCGTTCTTCTTGGTTTTACCAAGCTTTTTCAAGACATAGTAGAATACTAGTCCTGCAACAGTTGGTACAACAGCTCCGAAGACGATCATTAGGACAAAACCACGTGGATCTGATGTTGCCAAAGCAATTGGGGCGATGAAACCATTCAAGCCCAACCCAGCGATTGCATAAGGGACCTTGAAGTTGAAGATTCCAACGGCAAATATGGCTGAGACACCTGCAATTAATGCTGGTCCAAATAACAATAAGGGACTTTTTAATAGATTAGGGAATTGCACTTTGGGCGTAACGATGATTTGCGCCAGGTTAGCACCCAAATCGTTTTGCTTCCAACCCATTGCTGTGTACATTACAAATCCTGCCGTTGTACCAACTAATGCGGCACCACCTGATAAGGGATCTAACATAACCGCAATGGCCAAGGCGGCTGATGAAGCCGGTGTCATCAAGAATAGGAACCACACAACAGCAACCACGAATGCCCCTAAGAATGGATTAATCTTCATCGTCGAAGCTAATTCTTCAGATACCCAGTTTAAGAATGGTGTCGTGACAGACGCTGTTGCTAAGCCAAAGAAAGTTCCCGCTAATACGGCACCCAATGGTACTAACATCATATCTAATGGTGTTTTACCTGTTAACCAGTTACCAACAAGTACGGCCAATAGCGCTGCAAGAACAGCGGAAACTGGTTGACCAGATGTCATCACTAGGGAACCTGCAGCTTGATCAGCAACCCAGCCAGTAGCAGTATGTGTTGCTGGTGAAACAGCTGATGTAAAGTAAACAGCGTTTGATCCAACTGTTGCAGCGATTAATGCAGCACCTGTTGTCAGGATATTTGCACGCATCATCATAGCAATACCGACGCCTAGAGCTGGTGCCAACATTTTTTGGCCCATCAACCCAGCCTGGATTAGCGGTGTGTAATGAAAGATATTTCCTATTGATGCCATTAAGAGTCCCATACCAAGGACAGCTAAAATAGCGTTTGAAATTCCTTGTGAAACATCAAAGACAACTTCACTTACTTTACGTGGTTGTTCTTTCATATCACTTACTGTTTTGGCCTCTTCTTTGGCCGGTGTTGTAGACAATGGTGCATCCATGGTCTTATCCTCCTGTATTATCAACAATAATTGCTCTCCCCATAATTATTTGTACAATTATGGTAAAACTATAAGAAAAAAGGAAGCGCTAGATAAACTAGCGCTTCCTAAAGTATGTCGAAAAAATTCAACAACTCCACGCCAGCCTTTCTTCAAGGCTGGCATCAAAAAGTAGACCAACCTCGAAGTCAAATAATAATGACGACGTTGATCTTAATGACTTGTGTGAAGTTAGTTGAACTTAAACTTTTCATAAGAGTTTTTTCCTTTTAGTTAATAAAATTATTATGACATGACAAATGTAAAATGTCAATAGTCTAATTAAATTAATTTAAAACACATTTATAGAAAATGTTTTATTTTTATAAACGTAAACCATTTCCTCTAATTTTAGATATAATAGGTAATACAATTACTTAGGGGGAAGTTACATGAATCTACTAGAAACTATTCAGAAAAGAATACCTTATCGTTATGGTGTTTTGTTAGCGATCATTCTTCTGATTTTTGCTTTAAAACAGTTTATGTCTTTACTGTTATTAACAATTATATTTTCTTACCTAGCTATGAGTGTTGCTAAGCCATTAGCTCATTTTTTGAAAATATCTCGGGCTGTATCAATTGCGTTAGTTTACATTATTTTTATCAGTGTCGTGTCATTAGCCATCCAACACGGTGCTGCTACGCTAATTGAGCAAATCAAGAGTATGATTACTTTGGCCATGAATTGGAATTGGCAAGACAATGCACTGTTGCAAGATGTATACAAAAACGTTAATCAATATACTTCTATGTTTAATAGTAAAGATTTAATTTCTGAGAGTTTATCACAATTAAATCATATTGGACACGTGATTTATCAATTAGTGTTAGCTTTACTATTTAGTTTTATATTTAGTATGACTTATCCAAAATTACGTTTATGGAGCATGAATTTTTTACATAGTCCATTCAAAAAATTTTTTGGTGAGTTTTATATTATCGTCCACCGTTTTATTATTATTTTAGGTAAATTGTTTGAGATCCAACTCATCATTTGTACCATCAATACAGCACTGATGTTCTTAGTGCTATTGTCATTGCATTTCCCCTATTTATTAGGATTTACTATTTTAATTTTCGTGTTGGGATTGATTCCTGTATTTGGGGTCGTTATTTCATTGGTACCTTTGACTATCACTGCTTTTATTATTGGTGATTGGGATACCGTGATCATCATTGTAGTTGCTGTTGCTTTAATACATCTGTTCGAGTCTTACTTCCTACATCCTCACCTAATGTCTCAGAAAACACACATGCCAATTTTAATTATCTTATTAAACTTAATTATCATGGAACATTTTTTTGGTGTCTGGGGGCTAATTATTGGATTGCCCATTTTGACTTTCTTACTTGATTTTTTCCAAATACAAAAATTCAATCATTAAAAAAGATGAATCGCAAGATTCATCTTTTTTGTTCATTAAATATTAGCAGTCCTATTCTTTAATTGTTGAACCGCCTTATTGATTTCATAAATATCATCTGGGCTAGTACGGCAACAACCACCTATTAAACAAGCACCTGCTTCATACCAAGTGGGTACTAGTTCGGACCAGTTTATCGGACCATGATCGGTAACCCATCTCTTACTTATTGGATCATATGTGTCACCCGCGTTTGGATAAACGATTATTTTCTTTTTTGTGTATGGTACTATATTATGAAGTGCTTTTATAATATTTTCAGGAGCCGTACAATTCACACCTATCGCTCGAATTTGTTCATTCTGATTAAAATAAGAAATCACTTCTTTTAAAGATGTTCCATCCCACAAATGTTCTCCCAATTCCGTTGAAAATGACAAAAAAATAGGTATTTTTGAAAACTCAGTACTTATTAGGTTGACGACTGCTTTGGCCTCTTCAAAATTAGGCATTGTTTCTAATAATAAAACATCTACACTATCCTTAACTAGACGACTAACACGCTCCCGATGAAAATCTTTATATTCTGACTGAGAAAGCTGGTAGTCCCCCGTGTATTCCGCGCCATTCGACAAGTATGCACCATACGGTCCTACGGAACCTGCAATCAATCCACTCTCATGTTTTTGGTTTGAATCAATTAAGGCTTCCTTGGCCAAATCAACGGCTAAATCAATTAGTTCATACCCTCTTAATTGATCACCGTTTGGAGATGGTATGTGTACTTGATAAGTATCAGTAATCGCCAATTGCGCACCAGCATTAAAATAACTTTTATGAATATCACGCACAATTCCTGGATTCTGAATCAATGCTGAGGCTGACCATAAGTTGTTATTAACTTCAACATGCTTTTTTTCTAATTCACTTCCCAAACCACCATCTAATGTTACAATATTATTTTCAATAATATTATCTACTTTTGTCATTTATCAACAACCTGCCTTATTTTAGAATTTGCTGTTTTAACTAATTGGTGTTTCGGCCACCATTTAAAACGAATATAGTAATAAACATAGACACCCAACACAAATGGTATTGACCAGATTAGTGCATCTCTTTGGTTAGGATCAAAAATTACTAAAATGACAGAAAGTGATGAACCAATAAAACCAGCTAATGGTAATGCTGGGTACGCCCATTTAGGATACCGCAGTTCATTGATACGGTCTTCCTTTTTTAAAAGCCGATAGTACTTGAAATGTGACCACGCAATAGCAATCCAGACAAACACGACAGCCAAACCGGAAATCGAAACTAAAATTAAATATAACGAACCTGCAGCTACAAAACTTGAAAAGAGTGCCAACAATCCACCTGCCAAACTTGCTATTAGCGCCGCAACAGGAATACCATTTCTATTGGTTCTTTCAAAAACTGGACTGATTAAGTTTTCATGACTCAAAGACCACAACATACGAGTTGATGCATATAAGCCCGAATTAGCCATAGACAATATACCCGTCAAGATAACAAAATTCATAATATCGGCAGCGTACGGTACTCCTACCATACTGAATACCGTAACGAATGGGCTCTCCGTCAGACCAGCTTTTTCATAAGGAATAATCGCCGCTAGAATAGTAATACTGCCAATAAAGAATACTACTTGTCGCCACCAAACAGCTTTTATGGCTTTTGGAATGGCTTTTTCCGGGTTAACGGCCTCCCCTGCTGTGATACCCATTAATTCTGTACCACTAAAAGCAAAATTAACAGCTAACATGGTTGTAAATACTGCACCGATCCCATTAGGAAATGCACCATGACTAAAAATATTCTGAAAACCGACTGGTGTTTTCGTATTTGTGTGCACAATACCTGTTAAAATCGACACGCCAATAAATAAGAAAACAATAATAGCTACAACTTTGATAGCTGCTAACCAGTACTCACTTTCACCAAATATTTTTACTGAGAAAACATTACTGAGTAAAATAATAAGAATAAATAAACCTGAAAATGCCCATACTGGGACATGCGGAAACCAACGTTGCATAATTATTCCAGAAGCCGTAAATTCAGACCCCAATGCAATGGTCCATGTTAACCAATATGAGATGGCCACTAAAAATCCAGTTGCTGGACCAATTAACTTTTGAGCATGGTAGTGAAAGGCGCCTGTTTGTGGCATAGCTATAGATAGTTCAGCAACACTTAACATAATCAAATAAACTAGAGCAGCGCCGATAGTATAAGCTAAAATTGTACCCAATGCTCCGGCAGTATGAATTGTGTAAGCTGAGGATAAAAATAGCCCAGTTCCAATACCACTGGCTAAACCTATCATTTGTATTTGTCTTGCACTCATAGCACGTTTTAATGTTGTCTTCGTCATGAATATTTTCCTTATTATAAATAAAAGCTTCTGTAATGTAATTTTATTGTTAAACCATAAGGCGTTCATCAAGATTAGTTCATTGCTGTTTTACCGATTTTTTTAATCATCACTTAACTACTAGATATCTCAGAAAAGACTAAATTACGCGCATCTTCCAGATTTTGCAATGCTTCAATGGTTTGCTTTTCATTACGTGTTTTCAAACCGCAATCTGGATTGACCCAGAACTGATTATGATCAATAACTTTCAAGCCACGGCGGATATTGTCCGCAATTTCTGCAACTGAAGGAATACGAGGTGAATGAATGTCATAAACACCTAACCCAATTTGCTTATCATAATGTGCATCTTCAAAAGCTGAAATAATTTCACCATGTGAACGTGAAGTTTCAATGGAAATCACATCAGCGTCTAATCCAGAAATAGTGCTGATAATATCCTCAAAATCTGAATAGCACATGTGTGTGTGAATCTGCGTCTCATCACGCACACCGGTTGTGGTGATTTTAAATGAATAAATTGCTTCGTCCAAATAATCTTGCCAATTACGTTGTTTCAATGGTAGCCCTTCACGCAAAGCTGGTTCATCTACTTGAATAATCTTAATACCAGCCTTTTCCAAATTAATAACTTCTTGACGCAAAGATAAGGCAATCTGATTCTGAACTGTAGCCCGTGGGATATCATCACGCACAAATGACCAATTAATGATTGTTAATGGCGCAGTTAACATCCCCTTCACGGGTTTATTAGTTTGTGCTTGTGCAAAAGCTGACTCCTTCACAGTAATGGGCTCAACATAATCAACATCTCCAAAAATAACTGGTGGGCGAACACCACGTGAGCCATAAGATTGAACCCAGCCATTTTGTGTGGCAAAGAAACCAGCCAGTTTTTGTCCAAAGTATTCCACCATATCCGTACGCTCAAATTCGCCATGGACCAGAACATCTAGATCAATATCTTCTTGTAGCTGTATCCAACGCTTGGTTTCTGATTCAATGAAATCATTGTATTGTTCATCAGACAGTTCACCCTTACGCCAGGCTGCACGCTTAGCTCGTACATCGGCTGATTGCGGGAATGATCCAATTGTAGTTGTTGGCAACAATGGCAGGTGCAAACTGGCTTGTTGCTTCTTAGAACGTTCTGCATACTTTGAATCGCGCTCGAACCGTTCTTGTGATAAATGTTGTATGGCTTCTTGCACTACTTTGTTATTCCGAGCTTGTGAACTATTCAATGCCTCCAGAGCAGCGGCATTCTGTTCAAATATTGCCGTCACGTCATCGCCATTCAACTTTTTAGTTAAAGCAACTAACTCTTGCACTTTCTCGTCAGCAAATGCTAACCCACCAAACAGTTCAGGACTTGCCTTAGTTTCATACTTTTTAGTAATGGGTACATGAAGCAACGTATTGGAAGGCTGTAACCATAGTTTTGGTGCTAGCGTACGTAGTTCTTCAGCAAAATTAGCTTTTTCTTGCAGATTAGCCGTCCAAACGTTGTGCCCATCAATTATTCCTGCTGCTAATATTTTGTCTTCTGGAAATCCAAACTTGCGAATATTATCGAAATTTTCACCGTGACCATGAACGAAATCTAATCCGATTGCTTGGACGGGTAATTTAGTGACTGCCTGATAAGGATCAATTGAATCAAAATACGTTTGCAATTCAATGTTTAATTGCGGTGCCACCTCATTCAAATACTCAGTAGCACGGCGATATGGCTCCACGTCAGCTTCATCCGCTACTTTGACTAGCGTGGGTTCGTCTAGTTGGACCCATGTCACACCAGCTGCTTGTAGTTCCTTAAATACTTGTCCATAGAGTGGTAAAATTTGTTCTAATAATTGATTAATGTCAGATGAAGCAGATACATATTCGCCTCTCAACTTACCAAGCTTAATCAATGTCACAGGACCAACAATGACAGGCTTACCATTGACATCTAATTCATCTTTAGCTTCCTGCCAATACTTTAGCCAGCGATTTTCTAACAAACGTGGGGTTGTATTATCAAATTCAGGAACCGTGTAGTGATAATTGATATTAAACCACTTTGTCATATCTGCAGCCACATTGTCTTTGTTCCCACGAGCCACTGCAAAATATTCATCTAACGTTAAGGGACGATCATAACTACCAAACCGAGTGGGAATTAAGTTAAAAGCAGCTATCGTATCTAATACATGGTCGTAGTTTGAATTGTCCGCGACAGGAACAATATCCAAACCAAATTCAATTTGTTTTTTTAAATTAATTAAACGTAGTTTCTTAGCAGTTTCATTAAACTGCGCTTCACCTATTTTACCTTGCCAATAAGATTCAAGTAGTTTTTTCCACTCACGGTGTTCGCCTAGTCGTGGATAACCTAAGTTTGATGATTTTACTGTATTTGTCATGTTTTTCTCCTCGTTTTAAATAAGCTGGTAATTGACAAATAACTTCATTTAAACCGATCAACAGAACCACTACCGGTAAGAAAAACAGCCGTTAGAATTTTATTAGCATGCAAGTAATAGACTTTTCGACATGTTACTTTCATGAGCTTCTTCTTTCGTTTATTGCATCAAAGCGTTAATATTTTTGATTGAATGTGCCTATTAATTTCTGGCAACATTATCTTCAAAACATTTGGTTGATTCATCGCATACAAATGAATACCGTCAACCCCATGATCTAACAAATCATGGATTTGCTCCAATGCATATTCAATTCCAGCCTGTTGCAAGGCTTCTGGTTGATCTTCATATTTATGAACAATCTTTGCCAAGCGTGCCGGTAAAGATGAACCAATCATATAAGTGATACGTTCGACTTGCGCACGACTAATGATAGGTAAAATACCAGCAGAAACTGGTACCTTAATATAATTTTCCTTCAGTGCCTCTTGCATGTTATAGAAAACGCCATTATCGAAAAATAGCTGAGAAATTAGAAATTCTGTACCACTAATTACTTTTTCTTTAACCCCAGTTACACTAATTCCTGTCGTTGGATTATCAACATGTCCTTCTGGATAAATTGCTGCACCAATATCAAACCGTCCGTCTTTTTTAATCTCTTTAATTAGATCTTTTGCAAACGGATAATATTCATTCACATAATCTTTTGTCGGTGTGTCACCGCGAAGTGCAAATATGTTTTCAACGCCCGCTACGCTTATCTTTTCAAGATTTCCCTTTAAACTACTCGGTGTTTGGTTAATACCAGTGAGATTGTGTAAAGCTGTTATACCGCAATTCCTTTCGATATATTCCGCAATCTCTTTGGTCCTTTTATGATTACTACCGCCGCCTGCACCGTATGTCACACTAATATAATCAACGCCAGTTTCTTTTGGATTTACTTCTTGTAACGTTTTATACAAAGCGTGTAGTCCATCTTCTGTTTTTGGCGGAAATATTTCAAAAGACAGCACTGGAGCTGACTTCTTTTTATAAATGTCCGTAATTCTAGTCATAGATATCCTCTCAATTTTTACTACCAAATCAGTGAAAATTGAGTTAATATAACCGCATCAACGGCCCCACTGCCATTTAAATAAACTGCCGTCGTCATTTTATCAGTGTGTAAATAATAAATTGTTTGATTATTTACGCGCACAATCTTCTCTCCTTGCTAATTAAACTCACCTTAGCAAACTCTCTACTCTTAAAACATAAAAAATCCCGCAATCCGAAAAAATTCAAGATTGCGGGACGATTCCTCGTGTTACCACCCGTTATTCGTATGCTTTGTTGCACACCTTAACTTCAGTCTTCCAATACAGGATTAGAAAACCAAAACAGCTATAACGGGCTTTCCCGGCCATAGTTTACGTCGCTTTGATTTCAAAAATCATACCACGCTCACTAAAGCGAAACTCCAAGACCATCTTCATGATATGACATTACCTGTTTTCACCAAACACAGGCTCTCTATAAATGCATCAATCACTACTTATCTTTTCTTCGTATAAAACTATTCAATCTTTGCCACAAATGAATCAAACAATTCTTGAGCATCTGGATTGTCCATCAATAACATTTCTGGATGCCACTGTACTGCATAAATACGTCGTGAGTCATCAGAAAATGCCTCTACAACGTTATCTGAACTCGTGGCGTCCAGCTTCAACCCATCTGCCAATCTTTTCACTGCTTGATGATGAAAAGAATTAACAAGTGATTTTTCATCAAAAATATCACTCAACCAACTTTGACGTTGCAATACTAAATGGTGTGTTGGTACATACCATTTTGTCGGATATTGATTATGCTTTACTGACAAACCGTCATACTGACTACCTAAATCTTGGTACAAGGTGCCACCCAGTGTAACATTAATAATTTGCAATCCACGACAAATACCGAGAATTGGTTTTTCTTGTTTAAGCGCTTCGATTACCAGCGCCACTTCAAAAGCATCACGTCGAGCATCAGTTTCATGTAAATTAATATGTGGATCTTCACCAAAATACACTGGTGAAACATCTTGACCGCCTGCTAATAACAAAGCATCAACTGAATCGATGTATGCCTTAGCCAACTTTATATCACCAATTGGAAACACGATAGGTAGCGCATTCGCACCGCTAATACCATCAATATAATTTTTTTGGATATAATCGACATAATTGGTGCCAAAATGAGCATTCGCATGAACAAGATTATTACTTGGTATACCTATTTTTTTCATCTTTGCACTCACTTTGCATACTTATAGTTCTGATAACCAATTAAAGGATAATCTAAGTTTTTAACCGATGAGCGTAATAAATGAACATTGGATACTTGATACAATGGCGTAACACCATTTAAATCATTATTCAACTTGGCTGCTTGTTGTTCCAACTTATAACGGGCGTCATTGGCCTCATGTTGCTCAGAAACCTTGTTGATAATCTTCTCATATTCCGAATTAGTCCAATTTGTAAAATTAATTGCCCCCTTCGAATAAGCTATATCCAAGAAATCAATGGGATCATTATAATCTGTTGACCATGTTAAAGTTCCAGCCTGAAAATCATGACTCTCAAAGGCGGAAATTTCAGCATTTAATGGCAATTGCTTTAGGTTAATTGTAACATCAGGCAACGTTGCTTCAATACTCTGTTTCAAGTAAACACCTAATGCCTTATAAGCATCGGTATCAGCTGTATTAAGCGTAATTGTAATTTTTTGTTGATTTAATTCTGATTGCGCTTGTTTCAAATACTTTTGAGCCAATGCCTTGTTATAAGGTAGTGACAAGTTCGCATTGAAATCTTTACCGTCTACTTTTACTTCACCACTTGGCACAATTGATTTGGCAGGTGTTGAACCATCAGCCAACGCTGATTTTGTTAACTCCTTGCGGTTTATTGCTAAACTCAAAGCTCGCTTGAGATTTGTATTGCTGACTGTCTTATCATCAGCATTCCAAACAATAAACGCCACACGTCCCTTTTGTGTTGATTTAATATCAGTAGCATGGCTCTTCTTCAAATCCGTTAAAATACCACCAGATATTTCTGCTTCGTCGACCTTCTTTGCTAGATATTGTTTAGAAGCTAGCGTTGCATCAGTGACTTGAGTAGCCTTAATGGTATCATAATGAACATTTTTAGCGTCAGCATAATACTTATTTTTGACAAATTCCCAAGTCGTCGATGATTGATTCCATTTTTTTATCGTATAAGCACCATTTGAGACACTCGTCTCAGCTGTTTGGCCATACTTGCTACCATACTCTTTTAGTTTATCTGAATTAATTGGATACAGTTGGTTAGCCAATATAAAATTAAAATAAGGGACTGGATGAGATAGTTCGATTTTCACCGTGTATTTGTCTGGTGCACTAATACCAAGCTTATTAACGTTTTCTTTATTATTATATACAGAATCATAACCAGCAATATCTTTAAAATGGTTAGCACGAGTAGATTTTGTAACTGGATTTACTTGACGTTTAACTGAATTAACAAAATCAGATGCCGTTACTTGTGAGCCATCAGACCACTTTTGGTTCTTCTTGAGCTTAATTGTATAAACCTTATTACCTTGGGTTGGTTGAACTATTTTTTGAGCGACCCCCGGAATAATTTTGCCATTAGCAGATGTTGTATAAAGCCCCTCAAGTGTTTGCACTTCTGCCCAATTCGCACCAACTTGATCAGCTAGATTGGGATCCAATGTTGAGATGTTGTTTTGAACAGCAACTCTTAACGTATGACCTTTCGCTGATTTTGACGGACGTGTTGCAGCATAAATGCCAGCAACTGCGATAACAGCTACTGCACCAATGACTATTTTTTTATTCATATTCTCTCGCTCCCAAATACATTAATAGTGTCATTTTAACATGCCTATGACTTAATAAAAGCAATAATCACTATCAAATGCTGTTAAATCTCTCCCATAGTAGTAAACACTACTTATTTAACATATGATAACGCTTCATCTAAAGCGTTAATTAAATCATCTACATTTTCAATACCAATTGAAATACGTATCAAATCCGGTGTAATACCTGCTGCTTGCAGCTGCTCATCATTTAACTGGGCGTGTGTTGTTGATTTTGGATGAATAATCAAAGACTTAGCATCCCCAACATTAGCCAATAACGAGAAGATATCTAAGTTATTTATCAATGTTTCTGCACCAGCTTCGCCAGCTTTTAAGCCAAATGTGAAAATCGATCCAACACCGTTCTTAAAGTATTTGTCAGCGAGTGGCTTGTATGGAGAATCATCTAATTCTGGATAACTGACCCAAGCCACTTTGTCATTATTATTCAAGTAAGAAACAATTTTACGTGTGTTTTCTACATGGCGCTCAACACGCAAGGATAGTGTCTCTAATCCTTGCAGCAGATAAAACGCTGATTGTGGTGATAATGTTGCCCCTGTATCACGTAAATGTTCTGCACGGATTTTAGTTACAAATGCGCCACCTTTTAGATCAGACCAAACAATACCGTTGTACGATGGTGTTGGCGTGGTGAAATCAGGATAGCGTCCTGAGGCCTCGTAATCGAAATCTCCTTTTTCAATCACTACCCCACCCAATGTTGTACCATGTCCACCAATAAACTTAGTGGCTGAATGAACAACTACATCAATGCCGTATTCCAGCGGACGAGTCAAAAATGGTGTCGCAAAAGTAGAATCCACAATAGAAATAATACCATGTTTTTTCGCAATTGCTGCAACGGCTTCAAAATCAATAATATTTATTTTTGGATTTCCTAAGCTTTCGAAGAAAATAACTTTTGTATTATCTTGAATGGCCTTTTCAAAATTTTCAGGATCATCTGGGTCAACAAATGTTGTATCAATAGATAATTTCTTCAATGTTTCTGAAAACAACTCGACCGTGCCACCATATAGCGTTGATGCGGCAACAATATGATCGCCAGCTCCAGCAACATTCAATATTGCAGCGGTAATTGCCGCTGCACCAGAAGCTAACGATATAGCCGCTGTACCACCTTCGAGCGCTGCAACTCTTGCTTCAAAAGCTGAATTTGTTGGATTGGTTAACCGCCCATAAATATTGCCAGCATCTGTTAAAGCAAATCGCCCAGCAGCTTGTTTAGCATCCTTAAAGACAAAAGAAGTTGTCTGATAAATTGGTACAGCACGCGCACCTGTCGCTGAATCTGGCTCTTCTTGGCCAGCATGAAGTTGTAGTGTTTCAAATGCGTATTTTTTTTCTGGATTAGTCATAGAATATTTTCCTCATGTAAGTTATTTTTATGCAACATTTAATACAATTATTACTGATACCACATTCGTGTTTGCACTAAACCACAACCAAGAAGTGTACTTAATGCTCGTGTTGTCTCAAAAAATCGATTAGGCGTTGTTGCTTGCATTTTTCTACTCCTTACAAATATCACATCATATATGATGTATTCATCTATCCCCAAACTTCATCGAGGATTTCTTTAACAAGTGCTAACTTAGCCCATTGTTGTTCTTCTGTTAAAATATTACCTTCTTCAGTAGAAGCAAATCCGCATTGTGTTGACAACCATAAACGATCCAATGGCAAATATTTTTCCGCTTCATGGATTCGCTTAATAATGTCTTCCTTCTTTTCTAACTCACCCGTTTTAGTTGTAATCAAGCCGAGAACAACTTTTTTATCCCCTGATACTTTAGCCAAAGGTTCAAAGCCACCTGCTCGTTCTGAATCATATTCTAGGAAGTAACTTGATACATTTTCTTGACCAAATAATTCATCAGCAACCGCATCATAACCACCAGAAGCTGCCCAATCTGAATGATAGTTTCCGCGACAAATATGTGTATTAATGGTTAAATCTTCTGGTAAGTTAGCAATTGCACCATTGTTCAAGTCTAAATACAGCGCCTTTAGTTGTTTAACATCAAAGCCGGATCCAGCCATTTTTTCCCAGAAATCAGCATCTACTAACATGCCCCATGTACAGTCATCTAATTGAACTGTTTTAGCACCTGCTTCATACAATGCAAGAATCTCTTCATGGTAAACACGCTTAATATCTGCAAAAAACTCTTCATCAGAATCATAGAAGTTCGATACAACATCAGCATTTGTACCACGAACTAGTTCTGCATAAAATTGAGATGGCGCCGGAATTGTAATTTTGGCTTCTACGCCCACTTCATCAGCAAGTGCTTTGAGAAACTTAAAATGCTTAATAAATGGGTGTACATTGGCGTCAAAGCTCAATTTACCATTTAAACGTGCTGAATCATCACGTGTTTCCTCATGAGCGAAGAAGTAGCCTTCGCCGTAGCTTAATCTTTCAACGCCACCAAATCCCCAGAAATTATCCAGATGCCAATATGAACGACGGAATTCACCATCTGTTACTACTGCTATTCCAGCAGCCACTTGTTGATCAACCAAATGTGCAATCGTTGAATTTTCAACACCTTCAAGTTCTTCTTGTGTCAATTTACCAGCTTCAAAATCTTGCCGTGCTTGTTTTAATTCAGCTGGTCGTAGAAATGAACCAACATGCTGAAATCCTAGTGCCTTTAGTGTCTGTGTTGTCATAATTTTTCCCCTTGTACTTTTTGAATTTTAGTAGTGGTTACAAAACAACAAAAAAGTCCCGCAGTCTAATTAATTTAGACTGCGGGACGACTCGTCGTGTTACCACCCGGTGTTTATGTGTCGACAAAAAGCCTACACACCTCAATATCAATCATCTTTATCATGCTTCGAGAACATCTGTACATGATATTGAGAATTGATGTCGCTATATCGGGCTCTCCCGGCCATTGCTTGCGTCGTTTCAACAAATGAATCAGCGTGCGTTCGCAATAACAGTAACTCCAAGACCATTTTCATGTGTTCGCGTTGTCTACTTTCACCAAATGTAAACTCTCTTTTTAACGCTACAACACTACTTATCTTTTCTTTGTTAAAACAATCATACTATATTATAATAATTTGTCAATACTTTTTTCATTAAACGTTAAACAATTTTACGTTCAAACGCATCACTGGAAATACCTTGTGCCAAGATGATTTTTGCCCATTCCTTAGCTGAATGTAGACTATGATCTTTATAGTTACCACAACTTTCGATTTCTGCTGCGGGCACTTCGGTTACTTCATCACTAACAATTTTTTCCAATACTTTTTTGAAAACTTTAGCTAATGTTTCCGAATCGTAATTTACCCATGAGATAACATGAAATCCAGTACGGCATCCAAATGGTGACATATCAATAATGCCATCAATTTCATCACGAACAAGGCCTGCAAATAAATGTTCTAGTGTATGCAATCCACCCGTTTCAATCGATGTTTCATTAGGTTGTGTTAACCGCAAATCATAATTAGTAATGTTGCCGCCATTAGGACCAGCTTGTGTTTCAATCACACGCACATACGGTGCCTTAACCTTTGTATGATCCAAAGTAAAACTTTCAACAACTGTTTCTGACATTATTTTTCTCCTTCAAGATAAGATAATGGCTTAATGACTTTCGTCTTTGTGCCATACTACTTCTTAGTGACATGCTGTTGGAACGTTTTTGCGCGGTACAACGTTGCCAACATTTTATCTGTCTTATGATCTTTATTGTTAGCCGCGGTTACTATTATATTAACATTTTACAGGTGTGATTGTTAACACATGTGTTCATTCTCAAGCAAGTTGCTCATCAGCAATATGTTTGATCAACGCTAATTTTTTCCATTGATCAGGAATCGTTAAGATATTTCCCTCTTCCGTTGAAGAAAATCCACATTGTGTTGATAGAGCCAAGTTAGACTTAGGCACATAGTTTGCTGCCTCGTCAATTCTGGCAACGACTTCATCAACATCTTCCAAATCTGCTGACTTAGAAGTTAACAATCCTAATACAATTTCAACATTTTGACGATTATTGTATATTTCTTTCAAAGGCTCAAATCCACCCGAACGATCATTATCATATTCTAAGAAAAAGGCATCGTAGTTTAGTTGACCTAGATACTTTGCAATTGGCTCATAACCGCCTTCAAACAAATAAGTCGACTTAAAGTTACCACGACAAATGTGTGTTGCTAATTTCAAGTCCTCTGGTAAGCCAGCCAATGCCTTATTAATTACATAAACATCATCGGCTGCTGTTTTTTCAAACTTTGCACGCTCCTCGGGATTGTCAGCATGACCGTTTAACTGCGCTATCAAGTATGCCCAAGTTGTATCATCAATTTGTACATAACGCGCGCCTAGATCATAGAACTTCTGCAGTGTATCATGATAAGCTTGAGCTAAATCGTCTAAAAAGTCTGACCATGAATCATAATATTTTGACCATAAATCAGAACGGTGATCGCGATTAATAATCAAACTCGGCGATGGAATTGTTTGTTTTGGCTCCACCCCTTCAGGCGTCACTGACTTCAAATATTCAAAATCCTTAAAGAATGGGTGGTCTAAATTAGCATGAACTTTCCCATTTAAACGAACATTAGTTGATCGCGTTTTTTGACCGTGAAACTTGTACGAGTCATTTTGATCATAAAATTCAAATCCACCTAGTTGACCTAAAAAGTCTAAATGCCACCATGAACGATTGAATTCCCCATCAGTGACAGCTGATAGACCAACCTTGACTTGTTCATCAACTAGATTTTTAATTTCATCATGTTGAACTTTTAGTAAATCATCGTGCGAAATTTCGCCTTGTGCGTATTGCTCACGCGCTTTTTTCAGGTTTTCTGGACGTAAGTAAGATCCCACTTGATCAAAATGATAATTTAATTTTTTTGTTTCTGTAGTTGTCATGTTTTTCTCCTTAAACACCGGTATTTTAATACCTACACGTAATCTATCAAGCTAAATTAAGGCTAATGCACTATCCAAATCTGCAATCAAATCATCTGCATCCTCTAATCCAACCGAGAAGCGTAACAAACCAGGAGTAATACCGCATTTGGCCAACTCATCAACGTTTAACTCTGCGTGGCTCATTTTTGGCGGGTAACTAATAATTGTTTCCACTGCTCCTAAACTAACCGAAAATACTGGGATATGTAAGGACTCCACTACTTTCTTAGCATTTTCTTGACTGCCTACATCAAAGCTCAACACCGCCCCACCATTTTTAGCTTGTGAAGCATGAATTTCATAGCCTTTATGTGTTTTTAACCCTGGGTATAGGACATTTGATACTTTTTCATGAGCTTCTAAATGCTCAGCTATTTTATGCGCTGATTCACTTGAATGCGTCATACGAACACCAAGTGTCTTTATACCACGCAACAACAGCCACGTATCAAAAACGCTAAGTGTTGCCCCGACCGCATTTTGAATAAAATAAACTTGGTCTGCTAATTTTTTATCATTAACTACGACAGCACCAGCAAGAATATCAGAATGTCCTGCCAAAAACTTTGTTGCCGAATGAACCACAATATCAACACCTAGATCCAAAGGCTTCTGCAAGAATGGTGATAAAAATGTGTTATCAGCAATTGTAAACAACTGATGTTTCTTTGCGATACCAACTACCGCACGAATATCAGTAATGTTCAAAACTGGGTTTGAGGGTGTTTCAATATACAATGCTTTGGTCTCTGGTTTGATAGCCTGCTCGATTGCTGCCAAATCGCTAAAGTCAACAAAGTCGTGTGTGATACCCCAGCGTGGCAAAACATCTTCTAAAACTCGAAATGTGCCGCCATAAACATGTTTACTAACAACAATATGATCCCCAGCTGATAAGGTAAACAGCACACTACTAATTGCTGCCATTCCAGTACTAAAAAGGTACCCGTACTTTCCATGTTCAAGCTGCGCTAATGCTTTTTCACCCGCGTCACGAGTGGGATTTCCAGAGCGAGCGTAGTCATATTCTCCAAATTCATCAAAAGATTTTTGACTAAAGGTTGAACTTAGTTGAATCGGTGTATTAATTGCACCTGACAGTGGATCATTTGTTGTTGCTGCATCAATAATATTTGTCCAATCACTCATCGCTTTGCTCCTTCAACTGCTTGCCTTAAATCTGCCAATAGGTCCTCTTTATCTTCTAATCCGGCACTCACACGCACCAATTGATTGGTAATACCCAAGTGATCACGCTGCTCTTGACTCATATCGTGATGTGTTTGCACCGCAGGAATCGTAATTAGCGTTTCTGGACCACCCAAGCTTTCCGCAAAAGACCCGATTTGTAATCCTTTCAAAAAAGCATCTACATCATAATCGTTTGACAAATAAAAACTCAACATTCCACCAACACCAGCATATAAGACTTTATCTATACCGGGCATACACGGTAATTTTTTGGCTAAATATTGACCATTTTCATTGTGGCGTTGCATCCGAAGATGCAACGTTTTCAAGCTACGTAACAATAACCAAGAGCTAAACGAATCTAAAACCTGTCCGCGTGTCGTCAGTGATATTTCTAATTTTTCAGCTAAATCATCACTATTAACAATTACTGCTCCAGCCAAAATATCATTATGTCCACCAAGATACTTTGTGGCGGAATGAACGACAATATCCGCGCCAAGTGTCAATGGCTGTTGAAAAATAGGTGTTAAGAAAGTGTTATCAACAGCAATTAAAATATCAGGATTGATGTCTTTTACTTTTGCACTTAACTTCTGAATATCGATTACTTTCATCGTTGGATTAGATGGTGTTTCCAACCAAACAAGTCGCGTGGTTTCGTTAATTAAGGTCGAAATGTCATCCACCCCATTCCAAACATCATAGCTCACGCCACTCTGTTCAACAATGGCATCGAAATAGCGATATGTGCCGCCATATAGATCATCCGAGGTAACAAAATGGTCACCATTTTTAATCAATGACGCAAACAAAAGATCAATCGCTGCCATACCAGAGCTGGTAGCAAATGCCTGCACGCCCTGTTCCAAATCCGCTAACTGCTCTTCCAATATTTGACGTGTGGGTGTTTGTAAACGTGCATAGTCAAAGCCAGATGATTCACCCAAATTGGGATGTCGATAGGCCGTTGAAAAATACAATGGACTAACTACTGCCCCTGTTTTAATGTCATCACTGCCGTTACCGCCCTGTGCTAATAATGTATCAATTTTAATGCTCATAAGTATTTACATCGCGAGGTCCCTAGACCCAGCTTGTTCCTCTCTTGATTTAATGTTGGTATTGTTGATCTTGATGAAGTCATCTTTTCCATCAACAGTTCCCCCCAATTTACAAAAAATTTTTCAGCATAAGTCTGCCATGTATTGGTTGGTTTATTATTATAAAAATAGTTCTTAGGCTTAATTGTGTTTGGGTCAATTGCTATATCACGAAGATATTCGTTCTCTAAAGTCTCAGTGTCGTATTCGAAATGTCCAGTAATGTAGGTTGAGTTTACATGTTCATCCCTCAAAATGAATGCGCCCAAAATATCGTCACCAGCAACTTTCAAGCGTCTAGCCACACCAAAATTTGGTATCGTAAAGTAACGAGATTGTGGCATACTAATGTTTTCCAAATCTTTTAATAATGAATGACGTTTAAAAATTTGGCTAGCTTGAAAGACACCCGAAATTTTTTCTGACAAGGCTTTAACAGGAAAGTTTCTCTCTGCATAGCCAGCGCCATACGCTGCCCAACATGCAAATAGACTTTCAGTTACATGTGTTTTTCGCCATTCTAGTAAATGACGAAATTCATCCCAATAGTCGATTTGTTCAAATTTCATGCGATCCACTGGCGCACCTGTAACGATCATGCCATCGAATTTTTTGTGCCAAATATCGTTGAGTGTGACATAGTTAGTCATAATTGCATCCGTATCGTGGCGAATTTCATGCTCACTTGGTACTGCAAATGTTACTCGCACATTGATAGGCAAATGACTCAACAATCTTGTGAACTGCTTTTCAGTCTGTAATCGATTGGGCATTAAGTTGACCAAGAGTATATTGATAGTCGGTTCTAATACTTCAAAACGACCGATTACAAAGCTTTCACGCTTCAACAAACCGTTATTTAATATAACACTCATACGTTCCCTCCAAATTCTTAAAAAATAAAAAACGTCCCGTAGTATCTAAAGATACTACGGGACGTTAATTGACGTGTTACCACCCGGTATTTATGTAAACATTGCCAGTTTACACCTCCAAACGTACGCCAAAAAATTTCGTCGAGAACATCTGTGAAAGCTTTGGTTTATACGTTGTCCAGTAACGGGGACGCCCGATTTCAACTTACCGCGTAACACATATGAGTGTTCGCTTGCTCGTATCCGTAAAAAACTCCAAGACCATTTTCCAACTAATTATCTTACCCGCTTTCACCAAACACGAGCTCTCTAGCTAAGATTCAAAGATGTACTTATCTTTTCAACGTTTATATTGATTATTACTATAACTTTTAATTTGATATATGTCAATAGTTTTTAATATTTCTCATGGTATTTTTTTATATCTTCTTTCATCTCGGTTTTATATTCAGCATTAGAAACTACTTTATGGTACAATTCTACTAGAATTTAGTGAGGTAAATAAATTATGTACGAACCAACACATAACTCAAATGAAGCTGTTGAGGAACATATAAACAAGCCCGGTCGTCATGTCATGTTTCTTTCTGCAGATTGGTGTGGTGATTGTAAAGCCATAAAGCCTTTTATTCAAACTATCAAAGATGAAGTTACACAAACTGCTGAATGGTTTGATGCTGATAGAGACGAAAATATTGATGTCGCAACAAAACATAACATGCGTGGTATTCCATCTTTTGTTTTGTTTGAAAATGGACAAGAAATTTCACGTATCGGACACGGCGAACGCCTAACACCAAAAGAAATCGTAGATTGGTATCATTCAACACTTTAGTTTTAATGCCAAAAATAGCCCATAAATATCGCAAGAAATTACTAAACTTGTGATATTATGGGCTATTTCTATGTTGCGTTAATATGTTAGTTACTACTTTTCGGTATTCTTAATAAATGTCTGAACAATATCTGCTGGAATAGCAAATCCCATGCCTTCAACACTCGTACCGTCCGTAGAAGAAGCTATTTTTGACGAGTTAATACCAACTACTTGACCTTTTAGGTTAATCAATGGTCCACCAGAATTACCAGGATTGATAGCGGCATCTGTCTGAATAGCAGTAGTTGCTGAAGAACCCGTTTCTTCAGCAGAAAGTGTGCGGCGTGGGGCTGAAACAATACCACTAGTCAAAGAAGTAGCATAATCAGAACCCAAAGGAGAGCCGATTGCTAAGACCTGTTGACCAGACTGCAGTTTTTTGGCATTATCAAAGGATGCTGATGTTTTGATATCTGTGGTTTTTGCCTTTAACAGAGCCAAATCTTTGCTTGAATCTGTGCCAACGATAGTTGCTTGGATTTTTTTACCGCTAGCGGTAATTAATTGTAATTCATCAGAATCAGCTACCACGTGATTATTGGTAATAATATACGCATAGCCACCAGAAATTTTATAAACAACACCTGAACCCTCTGATGCTGTTTCCAATTCAGAACTACTATCTTGCTGATTTTGCTGGAAATATGATGACCAACTACTGCTTGACGATGTTTTCTGTAAATTCTGAACGGTAACCACAGCGTTTTTCACTTTGTTATAAGCCGTTGTTGCCGTATCACTACTTGTGTAAGCTGTTTTGGCAATAGTTGTTGTACCAGCTGAGTTGCTTGTTTTTGTTGTATTTGTACGTTGCTGGAACCAAGAATCTGGTTGCAATCCAGAATAGACAACAAAACTTGCTACCAATGCCGAAACTATAGCAACGATAATTAAAGAATGCTTTTTCATAACTCGCCCTTTCATATGTGTACATTATTGCTTTTCTGACAAAATCCACACCCTATTATATCCATAATAATGACATAAAGTAAATTAAACATTAAAGGGGTAAAATGACTTTAAAAACAGTACCTTGCGGCTGATTATCTGCTACTGTTATTTTACCACCGTGAGCATGAACTACCCATTCAGCAATCGATAATCCAAGTCCGGTACCACCAGTTTGACGATTACCAGTTTTGTCTTCACGATAGAAACGATCGAAGACATGTTTTTTAGCCTCATCACTAATTCCTCGACCGCTATCAGCAATGGTGAGGACAAACTTTTTCTTTTCAATACCTGCTTTCACAGCAATTGTCGCACCAGCATCTGAGTACTTCAATGCGTTATCAAGTAACAAAACTAGTAACTGATGAATTCGTTTCTGATCTATAAAGATCGCTTGATTTACATCAACCTCAAGTGTCACAGCTTTCTCTTCAAACTCTGCCATTTCTTGATATGGTGTAATAATGTTTTCTAAGAATTGCTTGACATCCGTTGATTCTTTTTCAATGGTGGTCATATTAGACCCTGTTTTTGCTAACATTAACATATTATTTGTTAAAGAATTTAACCGTCGCACTTCAGAAAGCGATAAAATAATAGCATTTGACTGATCACGAACCGTTGATTCCGGTTTTGTCAGCATTGTCTCTAGCTTACCTTGAATAACGGCCATAGGTGTCCGTAATTCATGAGCCGCATTATTAACGAAGTCTTGTTGTTGTTGCCAGGATTTTAATATTGGTTTCATATTTCGCCGAGCAATTAAATATGATACTATCACTAACAAAATACCAAAAAGACCAAAGGACCAGAACAATACTTTCTTAAAATTATTCAAGTTATCCATGGTGTCTGTAACATTAACCGTTACCATACCATGGACTGCAATTTGATTATAGCCCTTAGCAGCATTTTTCTTGAACTGAAAACCAATGATTCGGTAATAATTACCATAAAATTTATAGGTATTAGGTTTAACCGTCATTGTTGCTTTATCAAATTTGATAGCTTGTTGCAGCGCTTTTTGCAAAGCTGCTTGACGTGTATCCTCCGTATTGCTATCAATTATCAACTTACCATTTTTGTCAAATAACCATGTTTCTGTTCGCGTGCTGGTATTATTATACAAAGGTTGTGGCTTCTTGACATCCTTGTCAGAAGTTGAAAGTAAACCATTACTATCATACATCGAAAGCGTCTGATTGATTGCAGAATCCGCACTGTTAAAGACCGTTCGAGTGTATGATACGAAAATGACACTAGCTAAAATTGAAAATATAACAAAAAAGCTGGCGAGTAACCAGATAAATCCACGTACTTGCTGCTTTTTATTGATTGCGTTCGGCATCCTCTACCTCTAGAATAAACCCTATATTACGTAGGGTCTTAATTAAATTATTTTGTCCAACGGCTTCTAATTTTCGACGTAAGTTATTCAAATAAATATTAACAACGTTGATTGTCGTATCTGAATCAATACCCCATACGCGATCAAAAATTTGATCACGAGTGACAATAATATTTTTGTTTTGTGCAAGATAAGTTAAGATATCAAATTCCTTACCGACCAATTTAACCGGTTGACCATGCACTTGCACACCGCGATTTTCTAGGTTAATCATCACATCCCCAACCGCTAGCGTATTATCCTCAGAATAGACCCCTGAACGGCGCAAAAGTGCCTTTACACGAACAAGTAATTCCTCTCGATGAAAGGGCTTCGTTAAATAATCATCAGCACCAACATTGAAACCTTCTATTTTATCATCCAGTGAAGTTTTTGCTGTTAAAATCAAAACTGGCGTTTCAACATCATTTGCGCGCAAATTTTTGATCAACTCTAAGCCAGTTTCGCCAGGTAACATGAGGTCAGAAATAATCAGGTCATATGGTGCTTCTTGCGCCTCAAATTCACCATCAAGTCCATCTGTAACAGCATTGATATCTGCAAAGTCCTGCAAAAAACCAACAACATTATCTGCTAGATTGACATCGTCTTCGATTAATAATATTTTAATTGCTTTTGACATTTTCATATTCCTGTTTACCTGTTTTATTACATTTATTATACAAATCGTAGGTTAAAAATAAGTTAAATATAGTGACAACTTTACTTCAATCCCACACTAATCCGCAAAGCATGTGCCACAAGTTGCATTTCATTTGAAGAAGCATTTATATGTGCAATTTTGTCACGTAAGCGGCGCTTATCTATTGTTCGCACTTGCTCTGCCAAAATGACTGAATCTCTTTTCATACCGCTCATATGTTCAGGTAATAATACATGTGTTGGCAATTTCGGTTTAGAAATTTGGGACGTTATCGCAGCGACAATAGTTGTAGGGGAATTGGCATTTCCTACATCATTTTGAATGATCAAAACGGGCCGCACCCCAGCCTGCTCAGAGCCTATTCCTTGCTTTAGATCGGCGTAAAATACGTCACCACGCATAACTGCTTGATGTTCTTCTGTCATAATATTCTCACTTCTATGTACGCGTCGTGAGACGCTTTTTAATAAATTCTAGGCAACCGAGCACCAAAATTTGTTAGTATTTCATGCGGAATCGTCTGAGCATATTCCGCAATCTCTTCTACCGATATTTGATTCTCACCTTCAAGGCCAACCAAAGTTACAGTTTTTCCAACAGGGTATTTCTGCTTTAATGTTATCACAATCTGGTCCATTGTGACACGTCCAATTACATGTTCAATATGTCCATCGACCAAGACCTTCATACCACTCATGCGACGCAGATAGCCATCTGCGTAACCTATAGGCAAAGTAGCTATCCATTGTGGTTTCTCTGCCGTATATGTTGCACCATAACTTACTGACTCGCCAGTTGTCAATTGATGTACTGACCCCAACTTTGATTTCAATTGTAGGGCTGGTTTCAAGGGTAAGGACATCTTTTTTTCAGGGGCACCAGGATTATACCCATAAAGCACAGAACCGACCCGGATCGTATCCGTATAAATTTCATCATGATGCCAAATCGCAGACCCTGAATTTGCTAAATGCCAGTACTGTTTAGGAATACCAGCTGATTGTACCCACTGATAAAAACGCTGGACTTGTTCATCATAATAGTTTTGATTATTATCATCAGCTGTGGCAAAATGAGTAAACACACCAGCCAATTGAAACTTTTCAGTACCTTGAATCAGATGATACATGTCTTCAACAGCACTTGCTGAATGAGCACCCATTCGACCCATACCAGTATCAACAGCTAATTGAACATCTAGTTTCTGCCCATCTTTGATGTAATTTACTGCCTCATCAAGCCATTCAGTTGTTCCAACAGCTGGTGATAAACGATTTTCCACCATAACTTCTGTTTGGGTAACATCTTGGACACCAAGTAGAAAAATATTTATTTCTGCTTGGGGATAATATTTACGCAGGTCAACACCTTCACCAATCGTCGCTACCGCAAAATCATAGACACCCACCTCAAATAAAGCCCCCACAACTTGTTTTGCACCGTGTCCGTAAGCATTGGCTTTAACCACAGCAATCAATCTTTGTGCGCCCGCATGCCTCATAATTAATTTAGCATTGGTCTGAATTGCCTTTAAATCAATATCTAGCCATGTCGGCCGTAAACATAATATATCATTGTCTGTCATGATAATACTCCTCGTTTAGGAAACAGCTTTATACTCATTTTTTCCAGCAGTGTCAAACGTTCAATAACAACAACCGTATTCACTTGATCACCGCTATGTGTGATTGCAACATAGGTATGATAGGGGAAGTTTTTCACTTTCATTACAGGTCGACCATTTGGCTCATTCAAAATTTCAATATCTTGCCACTGAACTTTCTCACCGATTCCATAGCCGGTGGCTTTTGAAAAAGCCTCTTTGGCAGAGAAACGTCCGGCAATATATTCGTTTTGGTGCTTACCTTTTCGCTCGGCCGCTGCAGCACGTTCTGCCGGCGTCAAAATGAGTGTTATAAAACTCTTCTGACGCTCGACTATTTCTGCAACTCGACTGATCGCTTCTGTGTCATTTCCAATTCCTATAATCATGGTTCTATTGTAACAAAAGGTCAAGTGTTGACAAAGTTTTTTTGCCTACACTTAACCCTTTTGACCCCTATTATTTAAAGTTTTTAAGATTTTTGTCTGTTGGTATCAAATTTTGCCATTTTTTGGATAGATAATTATCATTGATATGATATGTTGGTTCTTGATAACCTCGTGCAAAAAAGGGCTTTATTTTCGTATCAGCAGCTACCCATCCTCGCCATCCCATATGGATGGTGTCCTGCATAAAGTACTTATGTCCACCATCATGAGAAAAGTCAGCAATTTGGTTAAAGCCTTGTGACTTTAACTGTTTTTTTACTTTATCCACACTCTGATAATATCTTTTTGTACTCAGCCCAGTATACTTTGACCACCTTTTATTAACAGGCTGAATAATGAACAAAACGTCAGTATGCTCTTTTGCAAACTCTTGTAATACAGCCTGAAAGTCGGAATACTCATCAGACTGTCGGTAATCAAAATGACTTTGAGAGTTTTCCAGCTTCTTCAAACTTGGTTTGACTCGCATTCTGAAAAACGAGTTTTTTATGCCAAATTTATTATTACCAGTTTGCTTCTTCGCAACTCTCATCGCTTCCCGCTCTAACAACGATACATTATCAGTTTTGGGTAACGACTTTAGTGCTGGTTCAACTTGCTTATCCCAATTATTAGATACTGCAAAATTTGAGAATAGTTGGTCTTCGCGCAATAACATTCTATTTCGTAACATTAACAAGCTCTGATCAGTTTCTGACAAAGGCTCATTATTTTTAATCTTTGTAATGAGACGAGCATAAAAGCTATTGTCACTAATTTGTTTTTGTTCCAATAATCGTTTCGCAATAAATCGATCAGTTGCACTAATTGTCTTAATGTTTCGTAACCAGTTAACGGTCTGCAACGGTGAGTAAAACTGTGGAAATGCCCACTTACTATCACGTTTGGTAAACCACTGTTGCGAAATAATAAATACTGCCTGCTTTTTATGCAAAGCCGGTGTCATTTCTTGCATCCCCAAGTAATGCGAAAGAGATTCTGTTCCAGCCTGACCAAGCAAAAATGGCTGATAATTACGCTTATACTTTGCTGCCAACACCGATGGATGCATTGTATCCAGACGGAGGAGTTCGCTTGACCCAAAGAAAGGCACATAATTTGTCTTTGAATTACTAAAGGCCGCCATTTTGACGCTTTCGCCTTTAAAAACATTTTTAGAAAATGACACAGACGCTTTTTGAATATCTTTATTTGATAAATAATTTAATGAAAATGGTGCCAAAAATAGTGCAGTAACCATGACGAATGCCAAGATTACTGGACCAAATATCCACCATAGCCCCCGTTTTTTCAGCATTTTTTTATCCAATCAATGATTCAACTTTAGCAACTACCTTGTTTGGTGTGTTCCATTCATCACGATTAAATTCAGAGACAGGTGCTTGAATATTGAACTTACTTTCTAAATCAAGCAATAATTCTACCGTTGCCATTGAATCTAGCAACCCATTCTCAAAAAAATCATCGTCCATTTGGTCAGAAATGTCTTCACCAATAATTGTGTTTAAGATTTCTACTATTTGTTCTTTCAAGTCCATTATTTTTTCCCTCGATTTCTAATACTATCATTTATATAATAGCTATTATTTTCTATTTGTTTTCTTTACACTAACGTTGGAACCAGATTTTGTCTAACAAACCACTGAATAGTAAGAAACTAATCATTATTACGTTGAATGTTATCACAATCGCTAACGCATTCGTAAATTTATTATGCGGTACGTGATGCTTTTTCTTATAGCGTAACCACATATCATTGACAACAAGACCAACACCATGAAACAAGCCATAAGCGATATAGTACCATTTCAATCCGTGCCAAAATCCCATAATCAACATATTAATGATATAAGCCACGTTTGACGTTGTGACTCGACTTTTAAACCATTTTTTCTTCATCATCAGAAACACAAGTCTCATAAAGACAAAGTCACGGAACCAAAATGATAAAGTCATATGCCAACGATTCCAAAACTCTTTTAAGTTTCTGGACAAAAATGGTAAATTAAAGTTCATTGGCACTTCAATTCCCATCACATACCCAGTTGCTACAGCGAACATTGAATATCCAGCAAAGTCAAAAAATAAATTCAAACCGTAAATATACATATACGCTATTATCCACCACGACCATCCGCCTTGAGCATGTGCAGAAATAATCGCCATACGCTCAACATTTGGCATTAATACCGTTCCCAAAGCATGAGACACGATGAATTTATACAAAAAACCAATGAAAAGGTATTTGACAGCTTTGCCAAGCATTTCTAGATACTTATCGTGTGTCGGTGCTTTCTCAACATCTTTCACGAAACGACGGTACCGATCAATAGGACCTGACGAAATTGTTGGCATAAACAGCATGAACCGCAAGAAAAGCCAAGGATTAAATTCTTGAATCGAACCATCACGTATTTCCATCACCATACCAACTGAACGGAATGTCAAATACGAAATACCCATAAATCCGAGTAAGGTTGTCACTTGCAACCAATTAGCAACTGGCGCAACCTTAATTAATACTAATGGCAAGATAGCTAAAATAGTTGTGACATAAAACACCCAAGTTTGGTTGTACTTTTTACGATACAAAGTATAGGCCCAAACAAGCAGCCATTGCCAAATCATGTAGATAATTAATGCGATACCTTCATGGTATTTCTCACCATCAAACATCAAGAAAATAAAGACAAGTGAGACCAGCACTTCATACCAAGCTATACGCTTTCCAAAGTATAGACCAATGGCTAGAGGAAGTAGTGCCAACAATAAAATAATGAAGTACTGCGGATCTGCATAGGGTTGTAGATTAAGCATTGCCATTCACCTCAGCAATCAACCCTTTTAAATCAATTTTACCATTTGGTGTTAATGGCATTGACTCGCGATATATAAATCGACTCGGCATCATATAAGGCATCATAACGTCTTTCATGCCATCTTTAATTGCATTTGTTAACAACATAGGTTTAGAAAAGTCATTTTCTTTGGGCACCACAATGGCCAACAGCTGCTTAACTTTACCATCAGCGTCATAACGTGGAACAGCGACTACTTGTTCTATCCATTGACTTTGTTGTAATTGTTGCGCAACTTCTTCCAATTCAATTCGGAACCCATGTAATTTGATTTGAAAATCACTACGTCCTTTATAATGCAACAAACCATTTTCATCAACTGTTGCTAAATCACCGGTTTTATATGCCTGTTCACCGTTAAATTTCGTAAAAGCGTCATTTGTTTTTTCAGGGTTGTTCAAATAACCTTTGGAAACCGAAGGGCCAGAAATCACAATTTCGCCTTTTTCCCCAGAAGAAACTTCTTGGTCATTGCTATCTTGAATACTAATTAACGTATCTTTCTTTACGTACCCAATTGGCATTTTATCGTAGTTTTCGATGATTTTCTTGGTAATGCGTATACTTGAAACAGCAACTGTGGCTTCTGTCGGCCCATACGTATTGTATATTTTCACCTTTGGAAAGCGCGCTAGTAACTTCTCTGCTGTCGTACGTGTTAGTACTTCGCCACAAAACAAAAACACCTTCAAATTTGGATTGTTCGCTTGATTAAATTCTGGATCCAGAAGGGCAACATCAGCAAATGATGGCGTCGACACCCATGTAGTTAAATCTAACTTTGGTAAAGTGGCAAATAATAGTTTAAAGTCCTCAGCTACTGATTTGGGTAATGCTTTCAAAGTCCCACCCGTAACAATTGTGGGAACCCAATCCATCACTGATAAATCAAAAGAATATGGTGGCTGTGATAACACATTACTGCCTTCTTGCCAGTCAAATGTGTCGCCGATCATCCAATTAGTAAAGCTTAGTAAATTATGATGTGAAATTTGAACGCCCTTTGGACGCCCTGTTGTCCCAGAAGTGAAAATAATATAAAAATTATCATTTTCTTGAACAGAATGTGTCAATTCATAAGGTACATTCGTAGAAAATATACGATCCAGATGTTGTTTATCAATCATTAAAATATCTGAAATTGATGTTGGTAACTCATCAATAGCTAAGATCACTGCAGGCTTAGCAATTTCAATAATATCTGTCAATCTTTCCTCTGATGAATTAACATCAACTGGAATGTAGGCATGCCCTGATTTAGCACTGCCTAAGAAACTGGCAATCATTTCAAATTGCTGCCCACCATACACCATAACTGGCGCTTTTTCCGGCAAATTTAGTTCATCTAAAGCATGAGCTAAACTATCAGATGCTTTTTTCAGTTGCTCATAAGTATGCTTTTCCCCCAGTTCATCATACGCAACTTTTTTAGGCTGCGTTGTCGCGATGAGATCAACCTGTTTTAACACATTATCAATCATGTGTGCTCCCCCATTTAAAATTCATTGTAAAGAAAATGTCCTTCCCCAACGCCAGAATAGCCGTATAAGTACAAAAGTGATAAAATGATTAAGAAATAAAAAACAGTACGCCCAACAAAATTAATAACTGGATGTTGGAAAAAATGCTTTAACATTCGCAGTAACCCCCGTATAAATTGTCTCTTTAAAAGCTATTTATTTTAACTTTAAAGTATCGTCAATAATATAATGAACCTTATTATAACATACATATTTCAGAATGTTAAATTTATATATCAAAGAATGGAACGATAGATTACTATGATTAAAAAATGTTTCTCGCTTATTGTTAAACTAGACAATATTGTATTAAAAAACCATGTTTTCCAAGCAATATTCTCAGCAATGCGACAAACACTCCCCGTTCTGGCAATCGACGTTTACTTGCGTCTGTTGTTCGTATTATTTTTAGCACCGAATGCTTTATTCCCTGTCATTTTTAATATCAATTTAAAAATAACAGGCCTGCAAATAATTCTTTCTATTTTGGACGTCGTTATTCTCATGATTTTTGCCGCTGCCTTGACAAATAAATACCTAATCTACCGCGGCATAAAAAATAACATATTACCAATATTAACCAATTTTTTGGCCACCTACCTCCTTTTCACTGTCAATACACAGGATTTTTCACATAATGTTTCACAATATTTAGTGGTCACCGTATTAACTTTGCTCAGTAGTGAATCCTATTATCAATACCAAAGACTCTTTCGTAAAACCCTACAACCTTATTCGGCAAGATTTTTAGTTTGGTCCGCTTTTATCCTTGGCCTCTATTTTTTGGTTCAACCGTATGTTCAACAAACGACGTTACAGTTACTAATCAGTAGTATTTTGTCATCTAATTTCTTCACAACATTCGTTGGTCTCCTACTAGTAGGAGCATGTGCACCAGTTCTGTATTGGTTAGGCATTGCATTGCCTAACGAACTAACTTCCAATCAAACAACAATTAACGCTGTCGTCAAAAATTTAGATGTTATTTTGAAAAATACTCACGCGACATTGCCATACCCTGAAAATCTCTATAGTGTGTATGGTACGTTTTCATTACTTGGTGGCATTGGCAATACACTAGCAATTAGTTTTTTGCTTTTATTTATGTCATCAAAAAGAAAGCAAAATTTAGGACTGTTATCCGTATTCCCTAGCTTATTCAATAATAATCAATTGCTTTATTTTGGATTACCATTATTCTTAAGACCTCTAATGTTGGTTCCTATGATTTTGTCTAGCGTGGCAGGCACCTTGGTTGGCTATGTAGCAATTGCCACACATTTAATAAAGCCAGCTTCCTTAGTGATACCAAATAATGCTCCTAATTTATTAACTGCATTCTTAGGAAGCGGTAAATTATCTTCCTTAATTGTGGTAGCAATAGTCTTTGGGTTGACGGTATTGATTTACAAGCCATTTATCGAACTTGATAACGCTGAGGTACAAAATGAGAAATAAACTAATCATCTTATCCAGTTTCATATTATTAATAGTAATTGGTATTTTTAGTCATAGTTGGGTTGTCCACACTCGTACCACACAATCG